>PVBE011316714.1_pt1 | contig 18140 bp, 19 predicted proteins | sample 1631181 | NCBI WGS metagenome assembly PVBE01 (sample SAMN08397723, study PRJNA350692) | Marine metagenome, whole genome shotgun sequencing project. | isolation source: water | place: Pacific Ocean | collected 2012-04
ATTACCGCCAAGAAGTGATCGGCGGCTTTGGCGCTTTCATGGTGCCGGCCTTGTCCGATTCCGATTATGCCAGGGCAATGTTGAAGAAGCTGATTCTGGAGATTGCCGGTACTTCATCACTTGACGTCGCCGGTTAGCGTGTGACCTCGCGCAGCGGTTCGTACTTGATCCGGCAGGTCGAGAAACTGGATAGGGAAATCTGGTTGTTGGCTGACTCGTCGTGCCAATAGTAATAGCCGTCGCGCAGATACCGGTTGCTGCCATACCGCTCCCGAAGCACCAGGACAATGTCGGGACACCAATATCGCCCGGTGGGCTTCAACCGCACCGCCTCCAGGCCGCCGTCCTTGCTATCGAAGTAGAAATGCGCCCGGTAGGGATAGGGCCCCAACCGTTGGGGTGCGACGAGGTCGGCATAGACCCCCCAGCTTTCCCGCTTTTCGACAACATGTGGCACGGCAAGACCGCCTGAAGCGGCGGCGACTTCATCCTGGGTCATCCCCCATTTTGTGTAGCGCCAGCCGGCCGTGGCTTCGGCGGCCATTGCTGCAAGCCAAAATCCGGCAATTGCGGTGGCCGCAAGGATAATTCGGCACCTCATTGCCCGCCCCCTGGACAGCCCGGTATCCGGCCCCGCCGAAGCTCCTCGAACTCTGCCTTTAGCCGTTCGATGTCGGGCGATCCGACACGGCCTTCGCGCGGCACTTCGATGGTCCGGTCGGCGACGACGCTAAGCGGATCGGCGGCCAGCAGCAGGATCCGGTCGGCCATCAGCAAGGCTTCCTCGAGATCGTGGGTGACGAACAGTATCGTCGCCGGTTGCGCCAGCCAACTCTGCAGCAATGTCGCGCGCAACCTTTCGGCCGCCGGATCGTCCAGCGAAACGAAAGGCTCATCCAGCAGCAGGAGATCCGGATCGGTTGCGAAGGCCCGCGCCAGCGTCGCACGGCGGGCCTGGCCGGCCGAAAGTTGGCGCGGATAGGCATTTTCCAATCCGGCAAGTCCGACCGATTGCAGCAAGCCGTCGATCTCGGCCAGGCGAGGGACGTCATCGAGGACGGCAAGCCGAACATTGTCCCGGACCGTGCGCCAGGGCAGCAGCCGAGGTTCCTGAAAGACATAACCGATCCGCATCTGGCCGCCGTCCTTGGGATCGGGCAGGTCGATACGGCCCCGGTAGTCGGGATCGAGCCCGGCAACGATGTTGAGGAGCGTCGTCTTGCCGCAGCCGGAGGGTCCGAAAAGGCAGACAAATTCGCCACTTTCGGCCCGGAACTCGAAATCCCTCAAGATCTCGACCTCGGGCCCGCCGTTCGCTGCCGGATAGCTCTTGCTGGCGACATGGATCCTCAGCATGGCTACCCCCGCCATCGAGCGACGTAGCGTTCCGCCGGCTGCATCAAGCCATACTCGAGCAGTTGGATGACGACGACGAACGATAGGGTATAGGCCAGGATCAGCCGCACGTCGAAGAGTTGGAAGAACAGTGCCAGTTGGAAACCCACACCGTCGCTGCGGCCCAGCAATTCGACGACCAAGACGATCTTCCAGATCAGTGACAGTCCCGATCTTGCCGCCGCCACCAAATAGGGCGTCAACTGCGGCACGATGACGTGCATGAGGGTTCGCCAGCGACCGAAACGATAGACTTTGGCGACATCAAGATAAGCCGGGTCAAGCGCCCGTGCCCCTTCGCGCACTGTGACGACGACGGTTGGGATCTTGTTGATGGCGACAGCGGCGATCGCCGCGACTTCGGTCAGGCCGAACCAGACGTAAAACAGGATAATCACAACCAGCGCCGGCAGGTTCAGCAGCAACACCAGCCAACCGTCGAAGGTTCGGTCAACCAATTCCGAGCGGCCCATCATCAGGCCGACCGCCGCGCCGATGGCCATGGCGAGCGCGAAACTTGCAGCCACCCGCAACAGGGTGATGGCCAGGTGTTGTGGCAATATCCCGGTCCTGGTTTCGTCGATGATGGCATCCCAGACGTCGCTGGGCGGCGGCAGCAACCTACTGCCCCAGGCGTTGGCCACGACCTCCCAAGCGACGATGAGCACAAACAACGAAAGCAGTGAGGCGACGATCCGCGAGCGCATTGGCAAGAGTACCTAAAAATCCACCGCGGCCCAAAATGTTCCGGGCGCAAGCTCGCTTTGACCGCCGGTGAATGCCTTTCCGCCGGTCTTGGCCAGGATTCGGTAAAGCGCCGCCGCCTGATTGCGTTCGGCTTCGCCCCATCGCTTTGGCGTGCCGGCAAGGTAACCGCGGCGCAACAACGCCGCGGTGGCGTTGTCTTTAGCCCGCATCAGGGGACGCAAGCGTTGCCAATCGCCGCTCGACGAGGCCAAAACCGTTCTGGCATGCCGCACCGCCGCGGCAAACCCCAGCACGGCCCGGCGGTTCTTTTCCGCCCAACCTTGGCGAAATACATACCCCAGCAGGGGCACCTCGGCGGCAATGCCCAACTGGCGCGCCACATCGCGGATACCGACGACGCGGCGCAGCCCGGCGGCTTCCAGCCGCGCCGCATAATGCCAATAGGTGATCACTCCATCAAGCTCGCCGCGGAGCAGCAATTCGCTGAGTAAAGGGGGCGCGGCGAAAGAGAGTTGGGCCTCCTTTACGGCTTGCGACAGACCTTGGCCGCCAAGCCGGGCCTGCGCCAGCAGCCAGCTCTTGTCGAGGGGGCCGCCGGCGATACCGATCCTGGCGCCGGCGATGTCCGCCAGCTTGCGGATCGACGAATCCGCGCGCGCGATCAGCGCACCGACCGAGGTCGAGTAGGGAATAAAGGTGAAGTCGGCGCCATCACCACGCTGGCGTGAAACCCAGATCCAATCGACGACGATGACGTCGACCGCGGAACCGAGCAGTGCCACCCGGGTGGCGCGCGGGGAGGCAAACGGTTTGGCCGTCAAACGAAAGCCCTGTTGGCGATCGAGTCCACGGTGCAGAACGGTATCGAGTTCCCAATTGACCGTGCCGTATTTCAGCACACCGACGCGGATTTCAAGCGGCGTCTCGGCGCGGGCGGTGAAAGCAGCCAAACAAAACAGGCCGGCGATCACCAGGGCCCGGCAGCGGCAACCGCCCCAGCCGAATTCACGGTGACCACTACTCCGGTCGGGATCCTTCATCCATGCCGTACCGCGAAAATGCTCAAAAGCAGGATCCTTTCGCCAAATCCCGGCCAACGGAACATCCTGCACCGAATGAAAGTCGAGAGCGGCAAGGCCCCATCAAGCGGGACGCTCTGATCCTAGCGGCACACCATGTACCAGACAAGAGTGGCCGGCGCGGCTTTCGCCGCACCGGCCGGTCGGACTACGCCTTCATCGCCGCCTTGACCGCTTCCGCGGTAATCGGCAGCGAGCGAACCCGCGCCCCCACGGCGTTGAAAATGGCGTTGGCAATCGCCGCTGCCGGGGCCGTGACGCCCGGTTCGCCGCAGCCGGTCGGGTAATGCCCCGGCGTCACGATGGTGACGTCGAGTTCGGGCATATCCGCCATCCGCAAGGGCATGTAGGTATCGAAGTTGTCCTGTTCGATACCGCCATCCTTCATGGTTGCCTGTTCTTGGGTGGCAATGCTGACACCCCAGAGTGTCGACCCCTCGATCTGGGCAAGGACGCCATCGGGATTGACCGCCGTCCCCACGTCCATGGCCACCGTCACCTTGTCCACGGTATATTCGCCGTTCGCCGGATTGACCGTTACTTCAGCGAGGCATGCTGTCCAGGTCGCCGTCGGCCGCTCCTGCGCGGGCACGACGGATACGCCGATGCCCCTGTTTTTGCCCATCTTCTTGCCGTAGCCGGCCTTTTTCGCGGCCACCTTGAGAACGTTGGCGAGACGCTTTGCGCCGCCTGTGGTGGCGGGCGGGGCGCCAGCGTTCTTGCCGGCTCCGTCCAGCATGGACAAGCGCAATTCGACCGGGTCCTGGCCTGTCTTGTGCGCGACCTCGTCGACCATGCTTTCGATCGCCCAGCAGGTCCAACCCGGTGCCACCGAGCGCAGATTGCCCGACGGCGCGGCGGCCTGGGCTTGCTCGTTCATGATGGCCCGGACGGTGTGGTTGGGCAGCGTGTACCAGAAATCGGCGCCATTGACGGAAAAGGCGTCCAACTTGCCCTTCTTGTCGACGGAATCCGCCATGAATGCCGGCGCCAGCCGGGCTGTCGCCCAACCGCTGACCACATCATGCTGCAATCCGACGATTTTCCCTTTGCCGTCCATACCAGCCTTCACGGTTTGGTAGGTGATCGAACGGGTGAAGTCGAATTGGGTATCGGCTTCCCGGCTGTAGAGCACCTTGACCGGCTTACCCAGGTCTTTGGCGGTCAACGCCGCCACAACCATGTAGTCCGCTTCCAATCGGCGGCCGAAGCCACCGCCGAGGTACTGTTGATGGATAACGACCTGCGAAGCCTCGACCCCAAGCACCACAGGCAAAAGACCCATGCCGAGGGTTTGGAACTGGTTGCCACAATAGATGTGCCACATATCGTCCTTGAATTCCGCTGTGGCATTCATCGGCTCCAGCGGCATATGGATGTTTAGGCTGGTAGAGTAGGCCGCCTCGAAAGTATCCTTGGCGCCCGAAACAGCCGCGGCAGCGTCCCCTTCCTTGACAAACAACTGGCCGGATTTGGGGTCGGCGGCCAGGCGTTTTGCGTCCGCTATGATGGAGTCGGAGCTGACTTTGGCGTTGGGGCCAAGATCGTAGTCCACTTTCACGGCCTTGCTGGCCTTGAGCGCGTTGGCATAGGTATCGGCCACCACCACGACCCAACCCGTGGTGATCTTGACCGGGTCGTTGAGGACCACGGATTTGACGTAGCCCGGCACCTTCTTGGCTGCCGAGTCATCCACCGATTTGACCGTCGCACCGTAGCGCACCGGCGGCACGAGAGGCGTGCCGACCAGCATGCCATCGACCACGACGTCGATGCCGAAACCGGCCGTGCCGTTGGTTTTTTCGGGAATGTCAAGGGCCTGAAGGGGCTTGCCCACATATTTCCGGGCCGACGCCGGCTTCAGCTTGATCGACTTCAACTCGCCTGCGGTGAAGTTGCGCGTCGTGATCCCGCCGGCCACCAACTCGCCATAGCTCGCCTGGCGCTTCGATTTGTCGTGATAGACGACGCCGTTTTCGGCTCGCAGTTCCGCAAACGGGACGCCCCACAGCTTGACGCCGGCTTCCATCAATGCGATGCGACCGGCCGCGCCGGCGCGGGACATCTGATCGAAGGTCCAGTTGATGCTCCAGCTGCCGCCGGTGACAAAGAGCCCCCATTGCGGTGCCGTGTCGGGATAGTCGATGCGAATGTTCTCCCACGGCGTGTCAAGTTCTTCCGCCAGCGCCTGGGCCATCGCGGTTCCCACGTGCTGACCCATTTCCGCCTTGACGATATGAACGGTGGTGATGCCGTCGCCGTCCATGGTCATCCAGATATTGGGCGAGAACATGCCCGCCGCCTGCGCCTCGGCGATGGTGAAATTCCCCAGCCCCGGCATAAAGCCATAGCCCATGATCAGTCCGGCACCGGCCGCACTGCCAACCATAAAGCCGCGGCGCGTGACCTTGGCTTGGCCATCGCGCAATTTGACATGCTTGTTCATGATCTCCTCCCCTAACCCTTCATCTCGTTGGCAGCACGGCGCACGGCCTTCTTGATGCGGTTGTACGTCATACAGCGGCATAGATTTCCGGTCATCGCTTCTACGATGTCGGCATCCGACGGGTTCTTGTTTTCGGCCAGGAAAGATGCCGCCTGCATAATTTGGCCCGATTGGCAGTAGCCGCATTGTGGAACCTGCTCGGCCACCCAAGCCTTTTGAACCGGGTGTTGGCCGTCAGGATGGAGACCCTCGATAGTGGTGATATCGGCGTCGATGGCGTCACCTACCGACGTGATGCAGGTTCGCGTCGCCTTGCCGTTGATGTGAACGGTGCAAGCACCGCACAAGCCCTTTCCGCAACCAAAGTTCGTTCCGGTCAGGCCGACAACTTCCCGGATCACCCACAATAGGGGCGTATCGTGCGGAACCTTGATCTCGGTCGACTTGCCATTGATCTTGATTGTGTGCATGGTCCTACCTCTTGGCGTTGAACTAAGGAAACAGTTCCGATCGAGATTGGAAAAGGCAGATTGCAGTATCCGGCGCTTCCGCGGTCTGAATTTTTGGTTTTTTGAATCAGTACCGGCGGACTTTTCAGCGCGCTCTCTTTCCCCTCCCTACGTCGAAAATTGTTGTTTTTCGAATCGACGCAAAAACTATAGCGAAAGATCTGTCGCAGTGGCAACAGCGACAAATCAAGTGTGCCGACAAAAGCGTCATCCCAGCATGTCCCCCCAAATCGCCTGCGCCCAATCGCGGGCGTTGCGGGCGACTATTTCGGAGCGGCCGGGCGAAAGCCCCTTGGCACCGGCCGGTACGACGAATTTTCCGCTTTCACCGTCCCATTTGTAGAGCGCCGTGACCGATATGCCCTCGCTGGCGCTAACCAGGCTGTAACAGGTGTTGGCGAGGCTCGGCCGCGGCGGCGCTTCACCCTTGAGCATTGCGACCGCCGCGGCGGCAGCAACCTTGCCCATGGAATTGGCGACGAAGCCGGACTTGGGCACGCGGCCGACGGTCGCCTGGTCGGTGGCGTCGCCAATGATGTGCACGCCCTCGGCAATCGTCGACTCGAATGTCATCGGCTTGACCGGCGCCCAGCGGCGGCCCTTGGGCACCAACCCGGCGTCGAAGACGATCCGCTTGGCGCGCTGCGCCGGAATGACGTTGCCGACGTCCGTGGCGATTTCATCGAAGGCGGTTTTGATGACGCCGGTCCCGGCGTCGACGCCGATCAATTCCTGCTCGGTCCGGTAGTCGATGACGTCGGCGTAGAGATCGTCCCAGGCCGCCTTGAACAGCTTGCCTTTGGAGATGATCTTCTTGTTGGCGTCGAGAACCACCAGACGCGAGCCGGGTTTGTGCTTTTTCAGATAGGCGGCAATCAGCGACGCCCGTTCGTAGGGGCCCGGCGGGCAACGATAGGGGCCAAGCGGAACCGTCATTGCCACGGTGCCGCCCGCCGGCATCTTTTCCAGACCAACGCGCAAGGCCTGGGTTTCCGCGCCCGCCTTCCAGGCCGCGGGGAATCTTGCGCGGCCGCCCTCGTCCATGCCTTCGATGCCGTCGTAGATCAGGTCGATACCCGGCGACAGGATCAGGCGGTCGTAGCTCAGGCGGCCGGACGTGAGGCGGATATCCTTGGCAGCCGGATCGATCGCCGTCGCCCGATCCCTGATCACCTTGATGCCGTGGTTGCGCTGCAAGCGGTGGTAACCGATGGTGATGTCCTGCATCGTCCAAAGGCCGCCGATCACCCAGTTGCTGGTCGGGCAGGAACGAAAGGCGTCTTCGGCTTCGATCAGCACCACCTCGATTTCCGGCGCCAATAATTTGGCATAACGGGCCGCGGTCGCGCCGCCCCAACCGCCGCCCAGGACGACGATGCGGCGACCCTCCTTTGGCAACAGTTCGGCCGCCGCACCGGAGGGTAGGAAAAAGGCACCAACGCCGGCACCGGCGACTGACAGCAGCTTTCTCCGCGATATGGTCGCCATCGTTTATCGCCTCCCAGCGTAGAAATGGCTCAGCGCCCGGATGGCCTCGGGAGACAGCGCACGGATTTCCCTGTCCATCTCCTGCGATGTGCTGCGGGCGCCTGACCGATAGGCTTGCAGCGCCACCTCCAGATATTCTGCCGGCTGGCCGGCCAGCCGGGGCGCTTCTTTGCTGCCGCCGCCTGCAATGCCGTGGCAAACATCACAGGAAGCGGATATCGGCTCGCCAATTTTCGCCACCTTGGCGTCGACAGGCGTGGCCGTGGTGACAAACGGCCGGGTAGCAAAATGTTGCGCCAGGCCCTCGATCTCGTCGGCCGAAAGACCTTTGGCGATAAACTGCATAACGTAAAAGGAGCGGCCACCTGACTTGTAAAGAGCCATGGCGTCGGCAAGATGTTGCTTGCCGAGACCTGCAATCGTCGGAATGGTTCGGCCCGGACTGGCGCCCGCAGGGCCATGGCAGCCGGCGCAAGTCCTGGCCAGTCCGGCGATCGATTGGCCGCCGGCCTGGGCTGCCGCCGGCGCCAGTCCAATCGCTATGGCGACCAACAAAATCTGCAATACCGGCATCTTCGTCCCCCCTGCAGGCCATTTGCCGAGATGCCCATGCTGTCGCAATAGTGTGTTGCCTAACCGTCTCCAGGCAAGCTAGTTACGTTCACAATTTCGACATCGTGCGCCCGCGGCATGTTTGGATCGAGCAGGGAATCGGAAATCGATGGTTCGATTTGGCCTGATATTTCTGTTGCTTCTGCCGGCACCGGCATTCTCGGACGAAAGCATCGCCACTTATCGAATAGTCGACGGCGCCATCCCCCAATCCCTGACCGGGGAGCCGGGGGACGCCGCACGGGGCCGCGCCTTGGCTGCCGGCAGGCATGCCAATTGCCTTGGCTGCCATCGCATACCTATTCCCGAAGAAGCCTTTCACGGCACTGCCGGCCCCGATCTTGCCGGCGTTGGCAGCCGTCTCAGCGCCGCTGAGTTGCGTCTGCGCCTGGTCGATCCGACACGGGCCAATCCCGATACCCTGATGCCGCCCTACCACAAAGTTAGCGGCCTCCACCGGGTTGCGCCTAGGTATGCGGGTAAACCAATTTTGAACGCTCGGGAAATCGAGGATGTGATAGCGTATCTCCTGACGTTGAAGGGTGAGTGAGAATTCGCAAAGAAGAGCTGTGGGACGCATCGGCGAACATTCCGTTTTGCGAAGCCAGCGGCGTTCGTTGCTGGCGGGCATGCTGTGCTGGGCCACCACCGGCTTCCTCGGTATGCCCGCCGCTGCAACCACGTGGCGCAACAAACTTTCGTTGTTTCGAAGCGCCTTTCCGGTCGCACCGGATCGAGGCGAAGCGGAATTGATGGTCAAAGCGGTACTTCGGGGCCGCAAGCCGCGCCCCGGCCTGGTCAGCCTGTCGGCGCCGGACCTGGTCGAAAACGGCGAAATCGTGCCGCTGAAGGTCGCCGTCGACTGCGCCATGTCCGCTGAAGACTATCCCACGATGATTCATATCTTTGCGCTGGATAATCCCTATCCGGAAGTGGCGCGTTATCACCTGTTGCCTGAAAACGGCGCCGCGGAAATAGAAATGCGCTGTCGCATGCGGGTCAGTTCCGAACTGGTTGCCGTCGCGGAAATGGCCGACGGCACGGTTGGCCTCGCCGAACGCCACGTCGACGTCACCCTCGGCGCCTGCAGTTGAGGGGCTGACGGTGAAAGCGATCAGAAGAATAAGCGTGCCGAAGAAGGCCAAGAAGGGGCAGGTCTTTACGGTGCGCACCCTGGCCCGGCACAAGATGGAACCGGGTGTCCGGTTCGATGCCGACCGCTTCGTGGTGATACCACGGCACCTGTTGCAGGAGGTTCTCTGTCACTACAACGGCCGCCTGGTTTTCCGCGCCGAATGGTTTTCCGCTGTTTCCGCGAATCCCTACATGACATTCAAACTCAGGGCCGTTGATTCAGGTGAGATCAAGGTGACCTGGATCGACGACTACAATGTCGAAACCAGCGTCTCGGCGCCTATCGAGGTCGTAGACCAACCCAAGTCATGAAAATGCCACCGCCGCCAATCCAATTGACGGCGGTCTCGCTGGCGCTGGTGTTCGGGATCGCGGCCACGGCGGCGGGACAACAGGCGAAATCGGGGTATCACTACGCCTCTCCCGAAACCCGGGCGATGCAGGACGACCCCTTCGCCAATCCGGGCACTTTGTGGCTCGCTGAAGGACGGGAATTGTGGCGCCGCGCCGCGGGGCGGGCCGGCAAATCCTGTGCCAGCTGCCACGGCGGCGAGGCAAGCGGGCTGAAAGAGGCGATCGCGCGCTATCCCAAGTTCGACACAATCCTGGGCCGGCCGCTAACGCTCTCGCAACGCATCAACCGCTGCCGCGTCGAAAACATGAAGGCCAAGCCGTTGCCGCCTGAAAGCGGGGCCATATTGTCGCTCGAGTTGTTCTTGCGCCGACAGGCCGCCGGCCGGCCTCTCGAAGTTTCCATCGACGGCCCGATGAAACCTTTCTACGAGCTGGGCAAACAGCTTTACTTCCGGCGCCGCGGCCAATTCAACCTGGCCTGCTATCAATGTCACGATCAGCAGCCCGGCGAGTACATCCGTGGCGAACGTTTGAGCCAGGGGCAGATCAATAATTTTCCCGCCTACCTGATCCGTTGGGGGACCATCGGATCGGCTCATCGGCGGTTCCAGTTGTGCGACGGCCAGGCCCGGGCCGAGCCCTTCGCCATCGGCTCGCCGCAATACCTTGCCTTGGAAGTCTACGTCGCCTCCCGCGGCCGCGGGTTGGCGATCGAAGCGCCAGCGGTTCGACCCTAGGGACGGGAAATGTTTCGGCTGCCCGGCCAATTCCTCTGTTTCCTTTGCGCGATTCTTGCCGCCCCCGCAATCTTTGCGCCACTTGTGGCGAAAGCGCGGGTGGTCGATGTCGATATCCGGGCGCGCTTTCCTTTCGCCGGGGGCCGGGAGTTCGGCGCGGCAGGTCCTTATGAAGTGATCGTGGGGCGCCTCGTCTACGCCGTCGATCCGGCCCACCAGGCGAACAGCCAGATTGTCGATCTGGCGTTGGCGCCGGTTGACGGCAATGGCGACGTCAGCTTTCGCGGCGACTTCGTCCTGCTGAAACCTCGATTTCCGGGCAAGGCGAACCGCCGGCTTTTGTTCGAAGTCACCAACCGGGGCAATCTGGCCATGTTGGGCTATCTCAATTTCGCCGCCTATTCCAACCGCCCCGCGGCCGGCGCCGATGGCGGCGACGGTTTCCTGATGCGCCACGGCTACACGCTGCTTTGGACTGCCTGGAACTGGGATGTCACGGCCGGCGGCGGGCGCCTGCAGATCGAACTGCCGATCGCCATGCGGCAGGGCCGGCCGCTTAGCGGTCAAGTGGTGGCTGAGATGGTGCCGACCTACAGGGCCGCGAGCCTACCCTTCGCCTGGGGCAATTCCCGCGGATACCCCGCGCTGCTGGAAGAAAAACCTGCCGCCCGTTTGACGGTTCGGCGGCGCCAGGCCGGCCAGCGCCGGCTGATCGCGCCGGCCGACTGGTCTTTCGCCAACGCCGTCGACGGCCAATTGCAGCCCAGTCGGCACCATCTGTCGCTGCATCAGGGGTTCGAGCCGGGCCGGATCTACGAGCTGCGATACCGGGCCAGCGAAGCCCGGGTGGTCGGTCTGGGCCTGGCCTCTTTGCGCGATGCCGGCTCGTTCTTCCGCTTTGACACCAGCCGGCGAAATCCGCTGGCCTCTACCATCGACCACGTAATCGGTTTTGGCATTTCCCAATCCGGCCGGGTTCTGCAGCATATGCTGTGGCAGGGCTTCAACAGCGACGAGGCCGGCCGGCAGGTGTTCGAGGCCATGTTCGTACATGTGCCCGGCGCCGGCAAAGGCTCGTTCAACCACCGATTCGCGCAAACCACCCGCCACCAGAGTCAGCACGAAGACCATCAGTATCCCGCCGACATCTTTCCTTTTGCCACGGTAGCGCAGAGCGATCCCCTGAGCGGACGACACGAGGACCTGTTGGCCCGCGCCCGGGCGGCCGGCGCCCTGCCGAAGCTCTTCTACACCCAGACGTCCACGGACTATTGGAGCCGTTCGGCTTCACTGCTGCATACCGACGTCAGCGGCTCCCGCGATCTGCCCCTCGACCCAAGTGCCCGGCTCTATGTTTTCGCCGGCGGTCAACACGGCGTCTGGGTCCTGCCCCGGCGGGGACGCTTCGCGCTTTGCCACAACCCTGCCGACTACCGCCCCGTCCTGCGGGCGCTCTTGCTGCGTCTCGATGGCTGGATGAGCGGGCGCACCATGCCGCCGGCAAGCGTTTATCCGAACCTCGCCGGCGGCAGTCTCGGCACCCTGGCCGAGTATCGCCGCCGCTTCCCGAAGCTGCCCGAAGCCGCGGGCTCGAGGCTGCCGCCCGGACAATATTTGCGGCCGCCGCGCCTCGATCTCGGCCCGCGATTTCGCGATGCCGGCATCATCGATCGCCAGCCGCCCAAGTTCGGCCCGCCCTTCGAGGCCCGCTTGCCGTTGCCCGACGCCGACGGTATCGACCTCGGCGGCATTCGCCTGCCGCGGATCGCCGTGCCGCTTGGCAGCCATGTCGGCTGGAACCCGCGTCGCGACGGTGCCGCCGATGCCATCGGCCGCTGGGCGGGCGGCTACATTCCTTTTGCCGCCGATCCCGTGGCAGCGGCGGCGGGCGATTCACGTCGGCCGCTGTCGGCCCGTTACCGGGACCGCCAGGACTATGTCGCCAAGGTCGGGGCGGCAGCCGATCGCCTGGTCCAGCGCGGTTTCCTGTTGCCAGGCGATGTCGCTGCGATCGCCGGGGCCGCGGCCTTATACTATAGCGCCCAGCTGAATCGCTCGGAGGATCCCGAGGACTGCGCCTACTTGCGCCGCTGACTTGTCAACCGTCCGGCGCCCCGGCGCGGCGGCTCATCATGCCGCGGGTCGGATCGTAGCCCCAGATGGCGCCGCCTACGAAGACCACCAGCGCCAGCAGGGTATAGCCGGCCATTTGCCAGTGGAATTGCTGATAAAGCGCAAAGCGCAGCATTTCGACGGCGTGGGTGAAGGGATTGACGGCGCAAATCCAATAGAGCAGCTCGCTCGATTCCTCCATGCGCCAGAGCGGATAGAGCGCCGAGGACAGGAAGAACATCGGGAAGATCACGAAATTCATGATGCCGGCAAAATTCTCCAGCTGCCTGATCAAGGACGAGAGCAGCATCCCCAATCCGCCCAGCATCAGACCGCTGAAGATCAGCGCGGGGAGAACATATGCCAAGCCGAGGTACGGCAGGTCGACGGCGAAAAGAAGGCAAATGCCCAAGAAGGCGTAGACCTGCAGGATCGACACGGCGACCCCTGCCAAGAGCTTGCAGGTCAGCAGATACCAGCGCGGCAGTGGGCTCACCAGCAAGGTCCGCATGCTGCCCATCTCGCGGTCGTAGACCATGGACAGCGAGCTTTGCATGCCGTTGAAAAGCTGGATCATGCCGATCAGGCCGGGAACGATGTAGACCTCGTAGACGATGTAGGTCTCATAGGGGGGGATGATCGAGACGCCCAGGACGCTGCGAAAGCCTGCGCCGAAGATCAACAGCCAGACCAGCGGGCGAACGAGGGCCGCGACAAAACGCTCGCGCTGATGCACGTATCGCAGCGCTTCGCGGATCAGAATGCCGCCAAAGCAGCGCCAATAGTGTGCCGGGCTCATTTGGCGCCCCCACTGGTCAAGCGTGAAAAGGCATCAAGCAGGTTGTCGGCGCCGGCCGCGGAAATCACTTCGTCGGCGCTGCCGCCGGCGCGGACGGTCCCTTGATGCAACACCATGACGCGGTCGTCGTCGGCTATTTCGTCGATCAAATGCGTGGCCCAAAACACCGCGATGCCATAGTCCCGGGCGAGACTGTGGACGTGGGCGACGATGGCCTGGCGGGTCGGCACGTCGAGCCCGACGGTGGGCTCGTCAAGCAACAACAGGCGCGGCCGGTGCAGCAGGGCCCGGGCGATTTCGACCCGCCGGCGGTGGCCGCCGTTGAGCTGGCGCACTTTTTCCCCGCCGCGCTCGGCCATGTTGAGCCGGGCGAGCTCCTCTGCCGCGCGCTGCCGCGCGACGGCGCCTGGCAAGCCATGCAGGGCGGCGTGGTAGAGCAGGTTCCGCATGACCGAAAGGTCGAGATCCAGGGTGGGCTGCTGAAAAACCACGCCCATGGCGGCCAGGGCTTGACCCGGCCGCCGGCGCAGTTCGTGCCCGAGCACCGTGATACTGCCCTGCCTGGCATCGTATAGGCGCGTGATCAAGGAGAAGAGTGTCGTCTTGCCGGCACCGTTGGGTCCGAGCAACACCAGGAATTCGCCCGCGCCAACCGTCAGGTCTATGTCCTGCAGTGCAAATCCTTGCGGATATGCGTAGGACAAATCCCTGACTTGCAGTACTGCGCCGTCTTTTGTCGTCTCGCCCACGCCTTGCTGTCCTCCGATACCATCCGCAGAGTGTCGGCGCGGTCCCGTCGGGTCAAGGAGTTGAATGTCGACCGCGCCCTGGACGGCATCGGGGTGCCTCGGCTACCTTCTCGCTGCGACAAACCGGTTGCGATGTAGGGGGCATGATATGCGGACGCGAGCGTTGCGGATGGTGGCTGCCGCGTTTCTGCTGACCACCACGGTGGCGGCTGCCGTGGCCAAGGAAACCGGTTATCTGTTCGTCAGCAGCGAACGCGACAACGCCATCGCCGTGCTCGATCCGGATAGTTTCAAAGTCGTCAAGCTAATCCCCACGGCGGACCGGCCGCGGCATCTGCAATTCAATGCCGAGCGAACCATGATCTACGTAGCGTGCGGCGAAGGCGGCTCGATTGACGTCATCGATGTCGCCAAGCTTAAGGTGGTCGAAAGGTTCGAGAACATCGACGATCCCGAGATGTTCGATCTCGGCCCCGAAGGGCGTTTCCTTTATGTCTCCCTCGAAGACGACGGCGCACTTGGTGTGCTCGACCTGGAGCAGGGCGAACTGGTGGCCGAGATCGAGGTCGGCGAGGAACCGGAAGGGGTGCTTGTGGCGCCCGACGGCCGTTTCGTTTACGTCACCTCCGAGGTCGCCAACACCGTCCATGTGGTCGACGCGGAAAAGCGCGAGGTCGTGGCCAACATCGTTACCGGCAACCGGCCCCGCCGCATGGCGCTGACACCCGATCTTTCAGAGCTCTGGGTGTCGAACGAGCTGGCCGGCACGGTCAGCGTCATCGATCCGGAGACGCGCAAGCCGATCGCCACCATAGAATTCCTGCCCCAAGGCTTCCGGCCCGAGCAGGTCACACCGGTCGGCATCACCATGACGGACGACGGCAAGACCGCCTTCGTCTCTTTGGGTCGCGCCAATCACGTGGCCGTTGTCGATGTGGCGTCGCGCCAGATCGAGAAATACCTGCTTGTCGGGAAACGTGCCTGGAACGCCACGCTTGACCGGGACAACCGCCGCCTCTTTGTGGTCAACGGATTGAGCGACGACATATCGATCATCGACGTCGAAAACCTCAAGGTCATCCGCTCGGTGCCGGTCGGCCGCGTGCCGCACACCTTACTGATCGACGACTAGGGAAGGCAAAGCAGACGGTGAAGAAAACAACGTCAGGGTGGCTCGCCTGCGCTGCGCTGGTCAGCGTCATTCTGACGGCACCGCTGCCTGTGTCGTCGCAGGAAACCGAGATCGTCATCGGCTACCTCGAAATGAAGCGCGATGCCCGCTATAGCCGATTGCGAACCTTTGCCCGATACCTGACCCAGCCCTTGGGCCGCCCCTATGTCGGCGCCGAAACGGCGTTGAGAGGGGTGCGCTTTCACGGCGCCGGAATCGGCGCGGGATTTCGCCTGCAACGAATCACTGCCGTCGATCGGGCCGGCCTGATGCAGGGGATCGCCTCGGCCAACGATGCCGGTACGGGGTTTTTCATTGCCGACCTGCCCGCCGATCTCCTGGCTCAGGTGTCCGCAGCCAACCGCGACCGGGCCTTGCTGATTTTCAATGTCTCGGCCCCGGACGATGTCTTGCGTCAGGAAAAGTGTGCCGCCAATTTGCTGCACATGGTGCCGAACGATGTCATGGTGATGGATGCCCTGGCCCAATTCCTGTCCTTGCGGCGCTGGCGAAAGGTGCTGGTGCTGGTTGGCCCTTCGGCCCGGGACAAGGCGCTCGATACGGCCTTCGGGCGGGCGGCGAAACGCTTCGGCCTGAAGATCGCCGCCCGCAGAGCCTTCGTCCTCGGCAACGACCCCCGCCAACGTCGCCGGAACAATTTGGCCTTGCTCACCGGACGTGGCGAATACGACGTCGTATTCGTCGCCGATGGGGATGGCGAATTTGCCCGCGACGTGCCTTACGGCACGGCACTGCCACGGCCTGTCGTGGGGGTTGCGGGCTTGGCTGCAACGGCCTGGCACTGGGCCTGGGATCGCCACGGCGCGCCGCAACTGGAAAAGCGCTTCGAGCGCCAGGCCAAGCGCCCCATGCGGGACGTCGACTGGGCGGCCTGGCTTTCCGTCAAGGCGGTGGCTGAGGCGGTGCAGCGAACCGCCAGCACGGATTTCGAAATCCTGCGCAGGCATCTCTTGGGCCGCGAGTTGATCCTGGATGGTTTCAAGGGCCATCGCCTCAACTTCCGGCCCTGGGACAACCAGTTGCGCCAGCCGATTCTGATCGGCACCCACAACCGGGTGCTCGAACGCGCGCCTATCGAGGGCTTCCTGCACAAGGACAACAACCTCGATACCTTGGGATTCGACCGCCGCGAGAGCCGTTGTGCGATGGCCAAGCGGCGCTGAGAATTCCGCGCCGGGGCCGGCCTCAGTCGTAAGCCAACTTGGGGAACCAGTCGTCACCGCGACCGCCGGGGGTGAGATCGAAGACGCCCCACAGCGGCCATATCTGGTCGAGGTGGCGCGGGTGCTGGCCCTCTTCGACCGGGGCGAACAGAACCTCGCTGGCGTAGGTGTGGAAGATGCCGTCGGCGGTCCGCACGAAGACATTGAGGGTCGGGATCTGATTGTCGCCTTGGCGTTCGGTCAGGTAGTCGGTGTTGTAGCTGGTGCCGCCGGAGGAGAGCAGCCTCAGATTGCGCCAGCCCCGGATCCGGGCCCAGTCACCGAGGGTGGGCAGTGCTGCCTTGGCCACCACCGCCAGATTGATATGGGCGCCGATGTGCGGCGCGCTGCCGTCGAGGCTGTCGAGGAACGAGCTGCACATGGGGCAGGGTTCGCCGCCGAGCGGGTACATGAAGCCGTAGACCACCAGGGTGTCCTTTCCCGGCGCGAAGAGCTCGGAGAAACGGATCTCGGGGGAGCCCTCTTCGGCAAAGACATAATCCTCCTTGAGGCGGCCGCCCAGCGGCAAGGTGCGGCGCAATGCCGCCACCTCCTCGATACGGCGCCTGAGATCGATTTCGGCTGCCAGCAATTCGTCGCGAGCGCGGCGGTAGTCCTCGCTCTCGCCGGGAAAGCGGTCGTCGTGAAAGCGCCCCATGGCCTACCTCATCTGTCGTGTTGCCTAGTACAAACCCCTATTCCCCATATAGCCTTCGAATCCTGGGCGACCATATTCATGCGCCGCCGCTGTAACGGATTCCCCGCCGCTACTTTCCGTTAGCCTGATTTTGCCGAATTGGCCGTGCCCGGAAGGCCCTTGCGCACCGTCAACCGGGACAGGCGAGGCCGGCACGCCGTTCTTGCAGCAAGACGCGTAGCGCTCGCGTCAACCGCCCCTGGGACTGCCCCCAACTAATGCGATTTCGACTTGTCGTGTGGCGCGGGAGTCGATTTCCGCTTTTCTGTTTCGTCGGTTCGGGGAGCGTCTGTCTGCATCTTCCGGGTAGTGCTGGAATCTCTTTGGATCAGGATCTTGGCCGATGAAGCGACCTTGGCAAGAAACGCCGTCTCTCCCTCCACGGGGAGAAAGCACGCCGACGCGTGATTGTGAATGCCGACTATGGTCACAACCGCCCCGATCGCCAAGATTCTTCTCATGATACATCTCCATGCATGAGATCAATTCTAAACCGTTCAATACGGACCCGCAACCCTGATGCCTTTCGGCTCGAGCCCGCCTTGCCTCGGCGCCGCAAGACGTGGAAAAAATGACTGACTGAGCCTCGCTCTCCCCTCGGGCTGAGCGCTGCAGGCTGGCTCGATCACCGCGAAAGTGGCGCCATGGGCAGGCGGATGATGAATATCTGCGCCGCCGCTGGCGAACGAAGCAATTCATCAGGCGCTAGATGATATGACGCGTACGGAGTTCCTTGATCTCAGCCACGGAATAACCGAGCCATTCGTCATATATCGCCTCGTTGTCGGCGCCATGCAGCGGGGATGATTTGACCGACACGTAGCTGTCGGACATCTTGAGCGGCCATCCGGCGACGGTTACGTCGTCATCCATTCCTGGCTCAAGGGCAATCGCGGCGAGCAGAAAGTCCCCTGGCGGGATCGCCTG
>PVBE010557332.1_pt1 | contig 18139 bp, 18 predicted proteins | sample 1631181 | NCBI WGS metagenome assembly PVBE01 (sample SAMN08397723, study PRJNA350692) | Marine metagenome, whole genome shotgun sequencing project. | isolation source: water | place: Pacific Ocean | collected 2012-04
AAAAAGCTCTATGAAAAAGGACGAACCCAAGGAAATTATTTTAGAAAAAGAGATAGCCTCAATGATAGATCTATTATCTCAAACCGGCTGAATGGCTAAAGTCGAGATAGAGGAAGATTTTTTTTAAAAGAAAAATTTATTTGCATATTTTCTACAAAAAATGAGATCTACCATAGCTCAAAAATCGCCTCTTGAACCTCGATGGGTACTCAAAACCTGAAAAGATTAGCAAAGCATTCAATTAAGTGCTAAATGCCTTGCCTAAAAACCCTTTTTAGTCTATTATTTATACTTGTTAACAATGAAAATTTTGAATGGAGGTCAGATAATGACACAACAAGCCGAGAAAAAGACAATCTTAAAGCCTCTTGGATTCCGAGTTCTTGCTCAAAAGCTAGACGAAGAAGAGACTTCAAAAGGAGGGATTATCATTCCAGACTCAGCAAAGAAAAAACAAGAAACTGCTGTAGTCATTGCATTGGGACACCCGAAAAAAACAGAAAGCGGAAAAGAGATTCCATTACCTGTTAAAGTGGGTGATAAAATTCTAATGGATAAATACTCAGGTCAAGAAATTACTATAGACGATCAAGAATATGTCATCGTAAAAGCTGATGATATTATTGCAATTGTAGAATAAAAACCTTTAAGAACAATTTAGGAGAACTGAATAAATATGGCTGCAAAAGATATTAAATTTAAAGAAGAAGCCCGCCAAAAAATCTTAAAGGGCGTAAAAACTTTAGCTTCTGCTGTAAAAGTAACTCTCGGGCCTAAAGGCCGTAATGTTGTTATCGATAAATCTTACGGAGCTCCTCACATCACAAAAGATGGAGTCACAGTTGCCAAAGAAATCGAGCTTGAAGACAAGCATGAAAACATGGGCGCACAAATGGTTAAAGAAGTTGCCAGTAAAACTGCTGATAAAGCAGGAGATGGAACAACAACGGCAACTGTTTTAGCCGAAAGCATCTATGTAGAAGGTCTTCGATTAGTTGCCGCAGGGATAAATCCTATGGAAATCAAAAAAGGGATTGAATTTTCTGTAGCTGATGTTGTTAAGCATTTAGAAAAAGCATCTAAGCCGATTAAAGACAGCAAAGAAATCGCTCAAGTAGCAACTATCTCAGCAAATGGAGACCAAGAAATCGGCTCTATCATTGCTAAAGCAATGGACCGCGTAGGAAAAGATGGTGTTATCACTGTTGAAGAAGCAAAAGGTTTTGAAACTACTTTAGAAGTAGTTGAAGGAATGAATTTTGACCGCGGATATCTCTCTTCTTACTTCGTAACCGATACAGAAACACTCACTACTGAATATGAAGATGCTTACATCTTATTTTTTGAGAAAAAGATTGCATCTATGAAAGAATTTTTACCTCTTCTTCAAGCTGTAGCAGAAACAGGCAAACCTTTGATCATTCTTGCAGAAGATGTTGAAGGGGAAGCTCTTGCTACGTTGGTTGTAAACCGAATCCGAGCAGGTCTTAAAGTCTGTGCTGTAAAAGCACCTGGCTTTGGTGACCGAAGAAAAGCACTTCTCGAAGACATCGCAATCCTCACAGGGGGACAATTCATCTCAGAAGAGCTCGGCATTAAACTAGAAAACGTGACAATCGACATGCTAGGAAAAGTAAAAAAAATAATCATCAAAAAAGAGGAAACAACTCTTGTAGATGGTGCTGGCGATAAGAAAGCCATTCAAGAAAGAGTGAATCTTATCAAAAGACAAATCGAAGAAAGCACATCTGACTATGATAAAGAAAAACTTCAAGAAAGACTTGCTAAGCTTACAGGTGGAGTTGCTGTAATCAGCGTAGGTGCTGCTACAGAAATCGAAATGAAAGAGAAAAAAGACCGTGTAGATGACGCACAACATGCGACCAAAGCAGCTGTTGAAGAAGGGATTCTACCTGGTGGTGGAACTGCTTTTATCGGCTGTATCGATGATTTAATCGTACAATCAAAGACTCTTTCCCATGATCAAAAAATGGGTGCAGAAATCATCATACGCGCTCTAACGGCACCTCTACGTCAAATCGCTGAAAACTCAGGTCAAGAAGGCTCTATTATCGTACAAAAAGTGTCCGATATGAAAGCAGAAGAAGGATATGATGCAAAAAACAACTCTTTCGGCAATATGTTTGAGTTGGGAATCGTAGATCCTACAAAAGTGGTTCGTTGCTCGATTCAGTTCGCAGCATCCGTGGCCGCTCTTCTCCTTACAACTGAGGCAATCATTACCGAAGAGAAAGAAGAAGAAAGTAGTGCACCTGCTGTTCCTGCTCCTGGCGGAATGGGCTACTAAAAAATCTAAGGCATCCATTCAAGGGATGCCTTTTTTCTTTATCATTAACTTATATTTCCTTAATATTTTTACCATCGATTCAAAAATTGATATTAAAAAATAATACTTTTAGGAGATTTATTTATGGTTACGCCCGCAGGCTCCTCTTCAACAGCTTTTGAAAATTTTCTACAATCACAAAAAGATTCAAAACCGCCACCAAATTCAGGCCATGAAAAAGTAAAAAAGGCAGTACTAGGTGCATTTCCAGATACAACACCACCTACTACACATCAAGATCCTCATCTTCATATGGAACCAGGTTCTTATGGTGAAAACTGATAAAAGTTAATCTCTAACAGGAAATTTTATTAAACCTAAGAAAAAAAATATTTTCTTCCTCAATGCTATTTTTCAAGGGGAAGAAATACATCAATATCTAGGTTTTCACAGTTTTCTCCTAAGTTTTTACCCGGAGCTAAAACGCCCTTAAAAAAATCTTGAGGAGAGACAGCCTGTTGTATATACCTACTAAATCCTGTAGAGCTAAAAATAGCTCGAATCAATTGCTCTGTAGGAAACCCTTTTTTGCTATTAATGTTTTTAAGTTCAATGTTATCAAAATGTTTAGTTAAAATTTTCCCCTGCTGATCTTTAATTTTTACATCCAAGTTATGAATTACAACTTTTCGAATGGAATACTCCCCTTTTCTCTTTTTATGAATCATAGTTGAAATGATCTTTGTCCAATTATTTTTGCTCCCAGAGGGATTTGAAAAATCAACGCCTAAAACTACATTTTCTAACTCAACTGCATCGATCACAGTAGGCTGCTTGATGAGGTTTTTCAAACGATAATCTAAAAAAACTTTTTTTACGGATAAAGCAAACCGCATTTTTGAGCGCATCGGATTTATAATCCACATACGGTACAAAGTCGTATGACGAGGTTTAATAGAAATAGCTGCAATCGAAGTAGGAAGCCTCATCTTACTCGATAAGTAAGAAGACATGATGTTTGTCTTGAACATCCAGAGGATCAATATAAAGATCACAATTACAATAACCACTCGCCAGAAATTTTTGATTTTTTGTTTTTTCATATTTTTGCCTTTTCTTTTTTTAATAAATTTTTTATATAAAAAGCAAAAGGGTTTTTATGAAAAAAGCAATTATTATACCTCTTTCTATTATTTTAATTCTGATTATCGCATGCATTATACTTTGGACAAATCGTGAAAATATTGTAGCCCACTACATCTCAAAATCTTTAAACAACACCCCTGTATCGATCAAAAAAATTAAATATAAAAATCAAATATTTATGATCCGTGATTTGTTTATCGGAAATCCGAGAGGATCGAAAACAAAAACAGCTTTTTCTTCAAAAACTATCGATATAGATGCTTCCTATAAAGCACTTCGAGCAAAAAATATGGTCATTGAGTCGATTGAACTCTCAGACATTTTTATTGGTATAGAAATGTACAACGAAAGCGGGTCACAAAATAATTGGAGCAAAATTTTGAAAAAAGATCCTTCTAAGAAAGACACAGAAGGACGCCATTATCTCATCAAAAAATTAACTCTAAGAAATCTTACTATAGTCGTTACCGATTCTCAAGGAAGACAGACAAGGTATCCTTCTTTAGACCATATGGTTTTTTATAATATCTCTGATAAAACGGGCTTTCCCATTGAAGAAATCGAAAAAGCCATATTCAATCTTGTCCTTCAACAGGTCATGAAAGAATATGGCTTAGAATTTTTACAAAAAACACTTAAGAAATTTCTCCCGCTTCCTATATTTGGAGACTAACTTTGTTTTTCAGCGTTTCTTATGTAGACTTTTAGAATTTTTTGCTCTTGAACAGGACGATCGTTCATTCCTGTCTTACAACCTTCAATTTTTCGCACTACATCCATTCCTTGAACCACTTCACCAAAAATAGTGTGATTAGCATTGAGCCAAGGTGTTTGCGCTGTTGTAATAAAAAATTGACTTCCATTTGTATTTGGACCCCGATTAGCCATAGCTAAAATTCCGGGACGATCAAATATTACCTTTTTATCAATCTCATCAGAAAAAGGCTTGCCCCAGATCGACTCTCCACCACTTCCTGTAGCAGAAGGATCCCCACTTTGGATCATAAAATTTTTGATCACACGGTGAAAAACGATCCCATTATAATAATCCTTTTGAATCAGTCCTAAAAAATTTTCACATGTCTTAGGAGCTACATCTGTTAATAAAGAAATTTCGATAGTGCCTTGTGTTGTCTCTATGACAACTGTGGGTCTTTTAGAATTCATAGTAACCTCTGCTTGTAGTTGAAAAATACAGAGCAATAGAATAAAGGAAGATGCTAATTTTTTCATAATACCTCTTATTACCCGTTAGGAATCAAAAATCGATTTTTGAACCCTATATAAGTATAGTTTACGTTTTATCTGGTTGACTTGTCTTATGTCTTTTTAAAATTCCTGCAGTGATCGCAAAACGCATGGCCTCTTCAACTGAAATATTTACTTCTTTCAAGTTTGCTTTAGGGACCATAAAAGTAAACCCCCCTATTTGATAGCTAAAAGGAATGTAAACGGCAACCTCATGATCATCTCCAATCCCCTCAGGAAGATCTTCAAAACCCTCTCTTGTCACAAATCCTAAAATCCGCCATCCATTTAAATCGAGCATAACCACACGATTCAGCGTTTGCTTGCTATCTGAATTAAAGAAATTTACCACATCTGAAATTGAATTATAGATCGTTTTAATCAAGGGAATTTTTCGTATAACTTTATCATTAAACTGGTAGATTTTTTGAATTAACCAATTATTAATAATGATACCAACAATAAAAATGAAAATGAGGGCAACAATGATTCCAAGACCTGGAAAGTAATAAGGCCCAATTAGAGCTCGAATCGGAACACTAAAAGCATTTTCTAAAATCCAGAAAATCCAAATCAATAATGCAACCGTTACAGCAACGGGTGTTATGGCTAAAAGCCCTCTCAGAAAAATTTTTCCCATAGGTCCATTACTTTGTAATTTATAACACTAAAATGGTGGTTCATAATTTTAAAAAAAGAATATCACGTATAAAAAATGATTCCAAGATTTATAGCCAGCATGATTCAAAAGTATAGATTTTAAGGGGGGGGGTTAAAGGAAAAAGAGAAGGGGGCTTATGCCCCCAACTCCCCGGGAGGTTTCAATTTATTAGAATCAGCTCATTTACACGAGCTTAATCATTTGGGGCAAATATAGAAAAAGGTAAGAATAATTATCAATTTATTTTTTTAAATTTTTACTTTTTCTTTAAATTTCCCTCGTAATAGTTCTTCAGTTTCTGATGTTTTTTGTCTCTTTTTTGCTAAGCTTTACAAAATTTATCCACAAAACTCAGGTTTATACTTCTTACTCTGCAAAAATCTATCGACCTTTCAAGTGAAAGGAGTATATATAGAAAAAGGGACTCAAAAAATGTTAGTAGCTTACTTCCAAATTTTTTTAGGAATTATTTTTTTATACTTCGGAGCCGAGTGGTTAGTAAAAGCCTCTGCTTCTTTAGCTATAAAAGCAGGTGTTACCCCTTTTTTAGTCGGTCTTACCATTATAGGATACGGTACAAGTACTCCAGAGTTGATTGTTTCTTTAGACAGTACTTGGTCTGGAAATACAGATATTGCTGTGGGAAATATTATTGGCTCAAACCTGTTTAACACAGCATTCATTTTAGGAATCGGGCTTTTGATCCGGCCTGTAGGGTATTCTAATATGATTAAGCGCTTTGATACCCCTTTTATGGCTCTTATTTGCTTGATTATGTGGTGGGTTGGATCTTATGGTTATTTAGGTCGCTTGGGCGGCGCAATTTTTCTTTTAGTCCTTGTCTGCTATTCTTATATCACCTTTCAGTTCTCTAAAAAAGAAGTACGTAAAAATGGAAAAACTCCCGAGCAACTTTCTTTTCCGATGTGGAATTTAAAAAAATGCCTTCCTATCCTTCCCATCAGTTTTGCCTTTTTAATCGTAGGATCTCATTTCTTTTTAATGGGATCTGAGAGCATTGCAAGACACTTTGGGCTTTCTGATGCAGTGATTGGCCTTACCATCATAGCTGCAGGTACCTCTTTACCTGAACTTGCGACAACTATTATGGCATCTGTTCGAAAACAAGAGCAGCTCTTAATCGGAAATATTGTAGGATCAAACATTTATAATGTTTTAGGAATTATCGGGCTTATGGCTGTTATTAAGCCGTTTGTAATTGGTGATATCACTAATATTGATTATATTGCCATGGCTGGTATTAACGTGCTTTTTGCTATTTTGGTGCTTTGTTTTGCTCATTTAGGACGCATTGTCGGTGCAATTTTTCTCTCCTCTTATTTTCTTTATATCTACTATATCCTTCATACTCTTCCAGACTGAATAGAACTATTACGAGCTATCTTAATTCAAATTAGGACAAAGAAGGATAGCTAAAAGCCAACATATGAATAAAATTTAAGGAAAAATGAGTTAAAATAGAAGATTCAATTTTTCCGCTATAAAGGTAAGCTCCGCCATAAAATAAAGAGGCCACAAAGGAAAGCAAGATCAACAGTCCCCCTCCTTTAAAATGCATTAAAGCAAAAAGAATAGATGAAATGATGAGAGCAAAATAAGGAGCATGAGTCAGTTCACTTAATCTTTTTTGTAAAAATCCTCGAAAAAATACCTCTTCCGCAATAGCTACTAAAAATAAATTATGAAAAATCCAAATAGGAAAAAAAGAAGGACATTTAAGATCCCATTTTACATACCCTAAAAAATAGGATAACACTAACAGAAAAAAAACAGCTAAAATTGTAAAGATGAGAAAAGAAAAAAGAGCTTTTTTCCACTCTTTGCGTACATGACAAAGAGGTAAAACGCTAAGAATCATAAGCCCTAAAGATCCTTTATCAAAGTTAAGAGAAAAACTATAAGGCGCACACCCTTTTTTAATTACTTCAGAATTTACTATAAATACCTTATAAAACCCGGGAAAAAAATGTAAAAGAAAGAGCCCTCCCAAAATGAAAATACCAAAATCTAAGGCCAGCCGTTTCTTTTTTTGATACTTCCTTATCACTAAAAAAAGAGCTCCTAAAGGAATAAGAGCAAAAAATCGGATTAAACCAAAGTAAAGAGCAAAAAATACAGATACTGCATATAGATAAATCCAAAAATTTCTGTATTTAGGAATCCATAAGATACAAATAGATAGAACTAGAAAAAAATAGGTAAGAATAATTCAAGCATCTTAAAAAAAGAATTCCTCATAATCAATAAAAAAAACCTCACAGGGTTTCCTCTGATAGATTTTTTTCTATTCTAGAAACAAGAAAAAAGATTAAGCTTTTCGATCTTTATTTACCGGAGGTTTTTTCATGAAAAAGTACTTTATTTTATTGATGATCTTGAGCACCTGCATATTAAAAGCAAATGATAAGGATGTATTTAATGCAATTGATCCTATTTATGAAAAAATAAATATTTTATCCTGTCTACGTGAAATTGAAGATACTTTTGTAAGCAAACAGTTACATATAGAGACTTTATCTACTGTTTTTGCTAACCCTGCTTTCATAAGTACCATTAAAGAAAGTCAGGACATTTTTTTAACTCATTATGAAAAGTACGTTCATTCGCTTCAGGAGCTCATGTCAAAATATCCTGAAGACTCTTCTTTTTTTCATGAATATATCGAAACTTTAAGAACTTCTGAAAAGATGTCTAATCTTTTAGATAGCTATTTCTTGCTTTATGTTGCAGTAGGAGATTTTAAAAATTCTCATGAACAGAAAAAAATATGTGATATTTGTGCTGAATATCTCTTAAAGGATCAAATATTTTCCAATTATGATTTTTACGATGATTTTGAAGAAATAATCGATGATTTTTTCTTCAGTGAAAGATTGGGAAAAATTCGATCCGTTTGTCAAAAATCTACAGATCCTTATCTTATCGAAAAAATCGTCCCTCTATTAAAGAACATTCATACAGCAGATGATTTCTTTAATGCATTTTCTGCTCTTTATGATGATGATTATCTAGATCAATTTTTCAATGAAATAAAAAGCCCCGAAAATACGTTTGAAACAGAATTATTGAAAAGTTATCAAACATTTACATCTGAGATAGAGAATTTATTTGATCAGTTAGATGTTTTTTTCCAAGATCAATTTTCTAGCTTTGAATTCTTGGATTTTGCTTAACCATAAATACAAATAGGTTCATCCATCGTGATTCAAAAACCGATTTTTGAATCACGAGGAGTATGAGACTACCCCATTAAAGTGAACAAAACTAAAGGTTTTCTACTCATTAGAGCTTTTTTCCTGTCCTAGAAACAAGGAAAAAGACTAAGCTTTTTGAGCTTTATTTATTGGAGGGCTTCTCATGAAAAAGTGTTTTATTTTATTGATGCTTTTGAGTACCTGCGCATTAAAGGCAGATGATAAAAATTTACCTGATGTAATTGATCGTATTTATGAAAAAATAAATATCTCATCCTGTCTATATGACATTGAAAGTACTTTTGTACAACATCAGCTCCATGTAAGTCTTTTATCGACTATTTTTTCTCACCCTGTTTTTGTAAATACTAGTAAAGAAGTTCGAAGAATCTTTTTAACTCATTATAAAAAATATATTCGTTCTGTTCAGGAACTAATGTTAGAATATCCTGAAGAATCGGACTCCTCTTCATTTCATGCATATATTCACGCCTTAAACAATTTCGAAAAAGTATCTCATTTCTTAGATATGTACTTCTTAATCCATGTTGCAGTGGGAAATTTTAAAGATCCTAATGAGCAAAAAAAAGTATGTGATATTTGTGCTGAATATCTTTTAAAAGATCGAATCCTTTTCAACGAATCCTTTTACACTGATTTAAAAGACACAATTGATCTTATTTTATTTCATGAAAAAATTGGAAAAATTCAATCTATTTGTCAAAAATCTACAGATTCTTATCTTGCCGAAGAAATTTATCCTTTATTAAAAGATATCCATACAGAAGAGGATCTCTTTGCTGCATTTTCTGCGCCTTACACTGATGAAGATCTAAACCCATTTTTCAAGGAAGAAAGAAAACCTGAAAATGCGTTTGAAACAGAACTACTAAAAATTTATCAAACCTTTAAACTAGAAGTGGAAAATTTATTTAACCATTTAGACGTTTTTTTTCAAGAACAGTTGTCTGATTTTGACTTCTTAAATTTCACTTAAAGATGTTAAAATCACTTCAAAATTCTAAATTTTGAAGTGATTTTAACATCTCTAAATTTTTTTGAAAAATAAGTCTCATTTTGTCTTGTTTTTTCCCCAAGATTTAACCTTTAAGAGGATCCACATGAAATGGTTTGTTATTTTTATATTATTTTTCTCGACCGGTTTTGCAAAAAGAAGCTTGATCGATACAGATGAAAAGAGTCTTCGTTCAATTCATGAAGCCTATCTTTGTGCAATGAAAGAAGGCCCTAAAAATGAATTTGTAAAATTTAAAGGCTACTTTAATATGCTTTTAAAACTTTCTCCTGTTGTTAAAGAAGTCCATACAACCGTCCATACTGTATTAGATATCTATCAAGATTATTTTTATCAAATTGAAAGCCTTTGTAATCAATACCCTGACCATGAAATTTCTATTGAAATTTTAGATCAACTTCTCCCTTTGTTAAATCAATTTGAAAAGGAAAAAATAGCAGAGTGTTTTATTCTCTTTCAATTTGGAATCGGGAATACAAAATTTGAAAAAGACCTTATCGCACTTCAAGAAATTATTGCCGAGTTTTTTGTCAAAAATCGAATCATCTCGAAAATGTTTGAAAATAGTGCCCTTTTATCTTCTCTTTTAGGCCAAGAAAAAACAAATCGTATCCGTACACTTTGTCAACAATCTGAAGATCCTCTTCTTTACGATGTTCTCTATGCTGAAATCGATAATATTGCCATTCTCAAAAGTTTTTGGAATCACTATGCTTTTGATATCGAATATCTTAATAAGCTTCAAATAGGGGAAGTAATTCCTAAGGATCATTTTGAAAAAAATCTTCTCGATCTTCTTTTAAGGTTTTCAAAAAAAGTGGCTCCTTTAAAGAAAAAATATGGAAGTTTTATCGATTAATAATTTTAATATGCCCATTATGATTTATATCTATCATAATGGGTATAAACCTGAATTTTGAGTTTACTTCTCTTAGAATTCAGGGCTTTGAATACCTTCAGTATAAAAATATTGGATTTCCTTTATGAAAAATAAGTGGTTAAAACCCCAGATTTTAAGAAAAGCAAATTCAAAATTTGGGTTAATAGGCTTTTTCTGCATAACTCTTTTAGCATGTTCTCGGGTTCAAACAGATTCGCCTTTGTGTTACAAAATACGAAAAGATAAATATGCAGTGATTGTGGTCAATACAAACGCAAAGTCTGAAGATCAGATTACAAAAGACGCTTTAGCAAAGGCTGCACAAATTACGAGAGAAAAAGGCTATTCTAATTTTACAATCCAAGAAGGGAAAAAAATCTATGTAGCTAAAAATGGGTCTAAACCGGTGCAGTTTCCAACTAACCTGTATCAAGATCTAATTCTTAAAAAGGATTTTATAAAAGAGTCTATCCAACAAGAGGAATCAGGCTTTTTCGAAGCCTATCAACTCGTGATTCTAATGCAAAAAAATGATAAGAACTTTTAGATCGCAATACTTTCCTTAATTTTGCGAGCAACCAGAAAAGTAATCTTTTGTTTTATCAAATTGAACCTCGTTTTCCTCAAAGAGGAAATTGATAACCATTTTTTCTACAGAACCATCTGTTCCTAAGTGAAAACATATTTTTGTATCTTCAAAATCCACAGGCCATTTCATAGAAAAAATATCTCGATCCCAGGGAATTAATTTCATTTTTATTTTTTTAGGACCCAGCTCAATCATAAGTTCTTGATTTTTGATAAAAATAATAGCATTTCCATAAATTTTATTTTGATATACCCCTACATATTCTTGCAAAGGCATAGGCGCAAAAGGAGCAATCGAAACACTTTTCTTTTCCCTATTTTTTTTCTGTTCTTCTAAAAAAAAGTGACTCCAATTTTGATCAGATTGTCTAAAACAAAGATCAAAAAACTGAAACATAAGAGCTTCAGGTAATTTTGATCCTCTTGCATTGGTTAGAATTACGATTCCCAATTTTTCTTCAGGTATGAATCCTAAAGTTGATTTAGCACCACAAGTCTCTCCATTATGCCATATAATGGGATACGGAAAGTACTCAGAGACCATCCATCCCAATCCATAAAACGTATCCTTTTTTGCCACTTCTTTGATGTAAATTTGGGGTCTTTGCAATTTTTTTAAATTTTTCTCAGATACCAGATTTTTTCCCTTAAATTGAAATTTAATCCACTCAGCCAAATCCACCACATTAGAATTGATCCCACCAGCAGGACCATAAAGGTAAACACAAGGGATATAAGGAAATTGATCAGGGATAGGAAAAATTCTGCCCTCTTTCCAAAGATAAAAAGAAGATCGATTTCGAGAAGATAAATAAGATTTATAAGAAACAGAAGTATCTTTCATATCCAAAGGAAGAAAAATGCGATCATGAAGAAGAGATGCCCAAGAGTATCCTGAAACTTTTTTCAAAACTTCTGAAGCTATTAAATAAAAGATATTTTGATAAGCATAAGTAAAGCGAAAACTGCTTTGAGGAGGAATAAAGCGTAAATTAAAAATAATATCTGAAGGACAAAAGCCTAAAACAGCTTGCATATCCCCTATTTTTTCAGGGAGGCCCGTTTTTTGAGATAAAAGATCTTCGATAAAAAAATTTCGAGTCACCCAGGAATCATAAAGCATAAAATCAGAAAGTTCCTGAGTTACAGGTTTATCCCAACGTAAAAGCTTTTCATCCACCATCATTGCCATAAGTGTTGCTGTAAAACTTTTAGAAATCGATCCAATTTGAAAAAGAGTATGAGGCGTAACCTCTTCCTTTGTACAAAGATCCCTGACACCAAATCCTTTTGCATACACAAGTCCGCCATCTTTCACTATTGCAATGGCCATCCCTGGAACATTCCATTCTTTTAAAGCTGCTTCAGCGAATTTTTCAAATTGAGCGAAAAGACCTTTTTGTTTTTTTTCACAAAAGTCTTCAGAAAAACCACAAATTGTAAAAGATAGAAAAATAAGGGCAAAGAACTTCATAAAATATTCTTATATACTCCTTTCACTTCAAAATTAAGGTTTTGAGCTGGAAGTACTATATATATTAAAAAAGATTTTCCTGCAAATCACTTACTGGTGTTACATAAGACTACTCCACTAAAATGAATAAATGAATTTTTTGTCCATTTTTTGAGATACGAAAATACTGAAACAACTTTAAAGTTTAGAATATTAAAGTTGTTTCAGCATAATTAGGATTAAATAATACAAATCTTCTCTATTTAATGTACAAACAGTCCTGCCCTTGCTGTATACATTGAAGTAGCTATTAGGGTAGAAATAACACCACTAGCAAAATTTGTTATCATATTTTTATTACGACTTGCCTTCATTACCTCTTGTGGATCTTCCGGTTCACTGAAATATCGAGCTGTATGTGAAATAACTAGGGCCACAACAGATCCCATTGAAAGAAAAGGAGTAAGCTGTGTAGCTGAAATAGCAACAGCACTTCCCATCAAAGGAAATTGTGCTATTATTGCAAAAGCAACACCAACTATAGCAGCTATCTTCCAAGTATTTATCATGCTCCATCCAACAGCAGAAACAGTATTATTAAAAGCTTGAGAACGAGTATGAATCAACCTATTACAATCCTTTCTTCCTATACGATCCCCGTCCTTATCATATACGTGACGGAAATATTCAGGAGTTAAGTAGCAGGTAGTTGCATTATCAAACATTTTCATTTTAACACCTGCTAACACAGTAGCTCCGATAATTTGAATTGCCGAAATCGGAACAGCTAAGCTCAAAGCAGCACATCCAACAGCTGCAGATGCTTTAACTAATTCATAACGATGTTGTGGGTTAAATAAAGGATCTATTCTCACTCGATCCCTTCTTCTAGGAACTGGAGCTGCCTCCTCACGTAAAGGTACTCCTCCTCCATCATATGAAGGTGCTCCTCCTGCTGCTCGTACATCACCTAACATAGCCATATTCAAACTCCCGTGTAAAAATATTAAAAAAGAGCAAAACTTTACTGCAGTGAAATGTTTTTTGTAAAGCTTCTGAGCCTATTTCAATATTTTTTTTCTGTTTTATATCCCTCGTGATTCAAGAATTCAAAAAATGAAAAAAAAATGCGTTTATTGGAATAGATTCATAAATTCTTTGAAACATGAAAGGTTTTTCTGATCGACTCTTTAGGATATTTTCTCCATGAGTAAACAAAAAAATTTGAATTGTGATTGGTATAAAATGTGAAAAAAAGACATTATTAGGAAGGATTCTTTTTTTAGTAAAAAATTTAAGAGGTTCTTATGCTTATTGCTCCTATTATAGCGTTGATCGCAGGTATCCTAATTTTCATTTTTCCGAAAATGCTAAACTATGTTGTCGCTATTTACCTGATCATTATAGGACTTTTAGGATTATTTTTTAGATCCTAACCTATGTTTCGAAAAAGGCATCCTAAAGCTCTTTATCTACTTTTTTTAACAGAGCTTTGGGAGCGTTTTGGCTTTTATGCACAGCAGACGATTCTTGTCTTGTACATGAGTCAAGCTCTTCGTTACTCAGATCAAGAGGCTTTTCTTGTATATGGCGCTTTTAGTGCCATGCTTTACTTAACCCCTACAATGGGTGGTTACCTAGCTGATCGCTTTTTGGGATTTCAAAAAGCAATTCTTTTGGGAAGCCTACTTTTCATTATTGGATACCTTTTAACAGCAATTCCAGGAAATAAGATTTTTTTTCTGGGTCTTAGCTTTGTTATTATTGCAAACGGCTTTTTTAAACCTAATGTATCTACATTAGTGGGAGACCTTTATACAGCAAATGATCCACGAAGAGAAGGTGGGTTTACACTTTTTTATATGGGAATCAATATCGGTTCATTGATTCCTCCCCTTTTTATAGGATCCGTTGTAAAAAAATGGGGGTGGCATTGGGGTTTTTTGTTAGCTGCCATAGGTATGATCATTAGTTTTTTCACTTTTTTAACTGGAAGAAAAGTTTTAGGAAATGCAGGCGCCGTTCCTAAACACAGCATTTTATTTCAACAAAAATGGAAAAGATGGTTTTTTCACTTTTTGCTTTTCATAGGAATTGTGATCTCTTTATTTGTTTTCTATACCATTTTACAATATCCCATTGTATCAAATGCTGTATTGGTGTGTTTAGCTTCTTTAGTCTTAGTATATGTCTTTTTTTCTCTTACAAAACAGGAAAAAACTCAAAGAGATAAGATGATTGCAGCTTTGATTTTAATTCTGATTTCAACAGGATTTTGGGCGGTTTATAATCAGACTTATACATCCCTTATGCTTTTCGCAAAAAGAAATATGGAAAAAAGTTTTTTGGGTCTTACTATCGATCCTGAATTTACCCAATTTTTTAATCCCTTTTTCATTGTAATATTCAGCCCCATTCTCAGTGTACTTTGGACAAAATTAGAAGAGCGTAAAACGAACCCTTCCATTCCTATGAAATTTTCATTTGGCATTGTATTTATGGCCATTGGATTTTTACTTTTAAGCTTTGGAACAACTTTTTCTTCCCATTTTGGACAAACATCTGCTTGGTGGCTTGTAATGAGCTATTTTTTTCAAACCCTTGGAGAACTTCTCTTATCTCCCATTGGGCTTTCTATGATTACAAAACTTTCACCTAAAAATCTTATGGGTCTAATGATGGGAGTTTGGTTTTTAACCCAATCAGCATCGTATGCTATTGGCTCTGATCTTGCTCTTTTTGCTGAAGTTCCTAAAAAATGGACTGCTGCCCAGTCTCTTCCTATCTACACACATGCATTTTTGATCTATGGACTCATTTCAATCGCTTTAGCTATTGTTAGCTTTGCTTTTGTTCCTTACTTAAACAAGTTGATTTCTGGAAAAACAAGCTCATGAGACTATCCCATTAAAATGAATGATATCTTTTTCCTCCATTTTAGATCTTTTTTGCCTCTTTTTTGATAAACTTTATAAGTTTATCTGCAAAACTCGGCTTCAAAATCTCAAAAAATGTACAAAAAATTCATTTATTCACTTTAGTGGGGTAGCCTCATGAGACTCCCCCATTAAAATGCTCTTTAGCCTTGTTTAAAATATACTCGACAAGATCGAGATTTTTTTCTTTTAAAATATTTAATAACTGAGCCGAAGGAGTTTGATCAGGATCTTGTACTTTTTTCTTTTGTACTAAGAGACTTTGACTATAACGTTTTGTCTGATGAGCCTTATCTAAATGTTTTGCAAAAGGTTTCATTTCTTCTAATAGCTCAAATGCCCAATCTTTTAAAAAAATGCTTTTCTGATCTCTTTGTAGTTTGAGATTTTTCATTCTTCCCAAAAGAGCTACATTATTTTGATTTTGATACAGCTCACACCTTTGTTTTTTTGTAATTTTTTGATCTTGAGAAAAAAGACAATACAATAAAAAAACATGCAAAAAATACAGATGCTCTAACTCGATTCCTGAAAAACAAAAAGGAGAAATATCAAGACTTCTGATTTCAAGATACTCTACTCCATGTTTTTTTAAAGCTTCTAGAGGCGTTTTTTTTTCTCGTAGAACTCTTTTAGGACGAATACGTGTGTAATGCTCAGCTTCAATTTGAAAGATATAAGAATTAAGCTGCTTTCCTTTTAATTTTTTATATTGAGGATCTTCTGTTGTGAGCGCTTTTTTTAACCCATGAAGATACTCTTGAATACTATTAAAAGAAATCGCTATTTGAGAATAAATTCGATTATAATAACCATATTTACTCATACGAATCGATGTTGCAAAGGGAAGGGTATATGTTCTTTGTTTCCATTTCTCAAAGGAATGTTTATCATCGAGATAGGTCTGATCCACACAAGGACTGACTCCAAAAAGATACGAGCAAATCCAACCATTTTTAAAAAAATTTCGAATGAGCTTAAAGTAAAGCGCATCTTTAAAGTCACGAAAACTCATACTGTCATGTGTGGAGTGTTTTTGGAGTTTTTTAAAAAATCCATCTGAAAAAGAAAAATTATAGTGAATACCAGAAAGCATTTGCATTTTTTTTCCATAGCGAAGAGCCAATCCCTCTCGGTACATCTTTTTGAGACGTCCTTGAGCAGATTTTCCAAAATCAGCAATTAAGATATCGGAATCTTTCGGTAATATGCAAGGAGCGCTGTAAGGCCACATAAGATCTGTCATCCTAGACAACAGATCCTTTTGAAACTGAATCATAAACTGTTTTACATCACACAGTTGATGAAAAGGAGGTGAAATCATCTCTAACTGCGCTTCTGCAAAATCAGTAGTGAGATACGGATCTGTTAACTTAGATCCAAAAGGATGCTTTGTTAAAGAAAGATGTCCTTTGTCGGTGACGCGTAAGGCTTCTTTTTCAAGGCCATGCAATGAGTTTTTAAGTTCTTTTATAATTTCGTCATCTAAAATCATGGATAATACCCTGAATTTTATATCCATCGTGATTCAAAAGTTTTCTTTGAGAAAATAATTTTACCTTTTATTCTCATACATGAGATTATACCACTAAATTGAATAAATGAATTTTTTTTTTATTTTTTGAGATTTTGAAGCCAAGTTTTGCTGATATGCCCATCGTAATTCAAAAATTGGCTTTTTGAGCGCGTGCTAAAACTCTTTCAAAGCAAAAAAATAATGCCCTATTTGCAAGAGCAGCTTGATTTTTTAGTCTATTTAACACAGTTTCGATCTTCGATTTTAAATGCTTTTTTTTATTTTTTCACTTTTTTTGACAGATCTTATTTTATTTTTCTTGTACTCCCAACTATTTGGTTAGGATGCTCTTGGAAATGGGGAATTCGTCTTTACTATGTCATACTTATCTCTTCATTTTTAAATTTCTATTTTAAAGAGCTATTTCAAGAGCCTAGACCCGGTTCATTCATTCCCAGCCTTCCTCTTCTTCAAAATGTTCATTCATCCGGATTTCCTAGTGGGAGTGCACAGATAGCTTTTCTTTTAGGAGGATTTTTAATCTATGCTATCCCTTCTTTTTGGACAAAAATTGTAAGTGTTGTATTTACTCTTTTGGTAGGTTTTTCAAGGCTTTATCTTGGAGTACACTTTCCCATCGATATTTTAGGCGGCTATATAGTGGCTCTTTTTGTTCTTTTACTTTTTATCTTTTTACATCGAAAAATCGAATCTTTTTTTAAAAAATCAAACCCTTCTCTTATTCTTTTTCTTAGTATTCTTATTCCTATAACTCTTTTATTCATATACCCTCGAACAAAAACATTTTCTTATATGGGAAGCATGATTGCATTCAATATCGGCATTTTCTTTTCCTTAATCTTTAGATTCTACTTATCTTCTTCTCAAAAATTTGTACCTTTTGTTCTTCGATCTATAATAGGGTGTTTAGGAGTCTTTTTTTTCTATTTTCTAACAAAATATACTCTTTTTATAGAATTTCCTAAAAATTGAAGTGCTTTTGGGGTGAGTTTTATATTGGGTCTTTGGGTTTCCCTTGCTGCCAGCCCTCTTGTAAAAATTATAGTTCCCAAAACAAAGTGGATGAGACTATCCCACTAAAGTGAATAAATGAATTTTTTGTCCATTTTTTGAGATTTTGAAAAGGTTTTATTCCTTAAAATTGCTCTATAC
>PVBE011507990.1_pt1 | contig 18139 bp, 17 predicted proteins | sample 1631181 | NCBI WGS metagenome assembly PVBE01 (sample SAMN08397723, study PRJNA350692) | Marine metagenome, whole genome shotgun sequencing project. | isolation source: water | place: Pacific Ocean | collected 2012-04
GCCTCATGCGCTCCGAAAACGGCCAAGACTTTGAAACCCTTCAGGTGTTGCTAGACGAGTCAGGAGTCCAGGATCCGGCGGTGGTCATCGACAACGAGTGGGTCTTGGCAGCCAAGGTCTTCAACCAACAGGTGATCCAACTCTTCGTTGGAACCCCAGATGGTGGATTCGAAATGACGGCTTCGGTGCCAGGTGGCGATCCCGACCTTGTTATGGAATCCGACGGTTCTATCCGCTTGACCGTTTGCGGTGAAGGAATGTTGAAGACCTACCTCTCATTTGGGGGCCGCAACTGGGAGCCCTCTGAGCCGATCCGTAGCCAGACCTGTGGTCCTGCCAGGATCTCTGGCAGTGACTGGATGCTTCACCTACCCAAGCCAGGCCAAGGTGGAGCCATTCCCTCCCCCGGAGGAATGGGGGCTGAGCCGGTCAATCCGCCACCGATAATTTCCGCGCCGACAGGAGCCTCTTCAAAAACTCTTGACACGCTTGGCCTTGCCGCCTTCACTCCATCTCTTGGTGAGACCTTCGAATTCACTGTCTCCGATGGGATTATCTATGGAACAGGAGCGCTAGCTGATGGCAATTCGGTTGAACTACTCCTAAACCTCTGTTTACCTGACACCGGCGATGAGGGTCCCCGACCATTGCTCATCCATATCCATGGGGGTGCCTTCAGCTCAGGCCAACGAGCGTCCTGTTCATCACCAGAGGAGAAACGCGGTGTCAGGGAGGCCGCTGCAAGAGGTTGGGTGGTTGCATCCATTGACTACCGATTGGCCCGTGACAACCCTGCACCCAGTGTCCGGGTAGACAGTCTCCTCGCCGCTGTCGGAGGCTCAGAAGGGCCTGCCCTGGTAAGGGCCTTCGTGGCAGCCACGGACGACACCCTGACTGCTCTGGACTACCTGATCGCCAATGCCAATGAGTTGAACCTGGATACAGATCGGATCGTCTTGAAGGGCGGTTCGGCTGGTGCAATCACCGCGCTTACCGTCGCTTATTGCACAGACAAGTTTGGAATCGATCGACCACCTATCGCCGCTGTCATCGACCTCTCGGGGGTGCTTACCAGTTCATGCGACAGGGGTGCTGTAATCGGATCTGGTGAACCCATGTTGTTCGTTGCACACGGAACCGAGGATGATGGTGACACGGCATTTTCCAACGCTGTGAGCATCATCGATGCAGCTATCGCTGCAGGGATCACCTACGAGTTTCATCCGCTTGAGGATGTCTCACACGTCTGGGATGAGTGGGAAGAAACCACTGCCGACGGTCGCTCTATCGGCCAGGCGATCTTCGACTTCCTGGATCGCGTCCTATTCCATTAATCCAATATCCCGGCATTAGGTAGGGCCTGAGCCCCTTGGGGCAATATTCTCATGACTTAGCAGGTCATCCGACCACTAGGCGAGAAGGGAACCCAGCCGCTATGAGCGACTTCCAGGAACACGTTGAGAAGCTGAACGTCAGGGGCATCATCATGGCGTCCCTCATGACCGCCTTTGGCCTGGTTGTGGCCTTGGCATGGAAGGACGCAATCAATGCCCTCGTGGCCTCCATCATCCCCGACGCATCCGATGGTTCCTTGCTTTCCCTGTTCATCACCGCTGTTGCTGTGAGCGTGCTGGTAACCGCGCTGGCAGCTTCTGCACTGAAGGCAAACAAGCGGCTTGAACAGAGTTGGGACCGCGTAAACGACCTCTGGGAAAAAGACGACGAAGACTGACATGTTGCGCTTGGTACCTGTCGCGGTGGCGTTGTCCCTACTAGCTGCAGCGTGCAGCACTGAACCCGAAGTCACCGCGCCTTTGACAAGCGGTGCACCCACGACGCCGGCAACGAGTACCAGCCCCCCGACCACTGCGCCACCGACGACTTCCACTGCCCCGCCAGCTACCTCTGCGACCACCGCTGCTGTGGCGACAACTACATCCTCGACACTCCCCACCCAACTGACCACCACCTCTACACCCACGACAACTGCTCTGCAGTCTCCGCCTGTAGTCGCAATGGCACCGATTGATCAGTTCATGGTCGCCATCGAGGCAGTTATCGCCGGTGACATGGACATGACCGAATGTCTGGCAGGTGAGCTGGGGATGTCCAATTTCATCAGCATTAAGGATCGCCAACCAACTGATGCCGAGTTGGAGATGGTGGCTCCTTGCCTAGTTGGTATTAGCGGTACATCGTCGCCAGCAGTTGGTGCAGGCCTCGAAACAAGCACATCAGGGCCTCTTTCATGGCCCGATGATGTGGGTGTGAGCCACTTTGGCCACATCAGCTCTGGAGTGGACGGTGGCCCAGGCGGATGGAGGCGACCCCATCCAGGTCCCTTCATCTGGGGTGAGATCGAAAGGGAGCCTGGCCGCTACAGCTGGAGGCAGACCGACCGCGTGGTTTCGAAGATGCAAGATGACAGGGTTGGTATCATCTCCACTATCTGGCCGTTTGCCGACTGGGACCAGTACTCCTGTCACGCCAACGAGCCCAAGTACCCGGCGATGCTCGGTGAGCTCGGCGACTCTCTCTACCCACCCTGTGATATGGATGCCTATGGGGCATGGGTGCAGGCGACGGTCGAGCGCTACGACGGTGATGGCATTGACGATATGCCTGGCCTCGCCTATCCGATCCGCCACTGGGAGGTAGCCAACGAACCCGAGATGCAGGGTCCCGAGTCAATGTCCTTCTTCCAGGGTGACCCGACTTCCTACTTGGAACTACTCAAAGCCACCTCATCAGCAATTCGAGCAGCCGACCATGAGGCATCTGTGCTTCTGGGCGGCCAGGCTGGGATGTTCGGCTTCATGGTGGACTACTGGATTCCAGTGCTGGAAGGCGCATCTGGCCTTTTTGACATCGGAAACATCCATTCAATAAGTAGCGACGATTCATTCTTCTCAGGTCAGTATCGGAACTTCCTTGATGCCTTCGACTACTCAACGACCCCCTTCTGGGTCACAGAAGCCGAGATCGGTGCCATGCCGGGTAGCAGCCGATCTGAAGATGAACTGGCCCAACTCGCCTTCACGGGCTCGGTCATCTCGTTCCTATACGGGGCCGAGGTCGTCGTGATAGCAGGTGCCGCCTACGGCAGACCGAGGGTCTCACAGGCGATCCGCGACGCATGGGAGGCCGTGGTCGACGCTGTTGGCGTGTTCGATGCTGTCACACCGCTCTCTTCGACGTCGGCGCGCTTTGACATGCCGGATGGCTCAACTGTGTACGCATTGTGGAATGGAGCTGTCCTGCCATCTGAAGTGACGGGACTGGTACGCGTCGTCAGGTATGACGGCCTAGAGGCAAGTGTCGATACCGCGACAATCGATGCCGCCTCTGCCAGCCTTCCCATATTCGTGATGGTCAGCCAAAGCTAAGACTTCCGATTCGCTGCAAATCGTACCCACAACTCAAAAAGCGGTCGGCCCCCGGCGGCGGGAGCCAGAGGCCGACCTGGGATCGATACCGGTGGCGCCAATTCGGCGGGAATTAGGCATGCACACCGATGATGTACCGATCCGTATATGCGGACCACTCCCCCGGGCCCCTTAGGGCCAGTGGGCCGGCTACCCGCTCTGGGCAGACCATACTCAACAAATCATGGCTTGTCCCGTGCCAAGTTGGGGAAGGGCGCTTGGGACGCAACAGACCTGAAGCCCATTGTCGATAGGGCTCTAGGCGTTCGAGTAATGGCGCACCTGGGCTGGGACGCGGCAAAGGCCCCCGAAGGGGCCCCTACCCGGAGGGAGGGCATAAGCGACCTTTCAGTGCTTTGGCCTAAGCCCCCCGAAGGGTTCTAGGTGCAGTCATCCCGAAGGACTTCCACGTTTTGGCCTTCTCTCCGAGTGAACCTCTCCCTAAGGATCGGCTCACTGTCCGCCTTTCTAGTCCCTTTCTTTCCTCTCCGCAAGTGGTTATGGAGAACTTCAACCTCGCTTCGGGCTCCCCGCTCTACAAGGGGATCGGTGTCTCGCCTTGGAGATCAACGACGAGTAGCCTCCGTCAGCGTATGCAGGTTCTTTGCGGACAACGGTCCGACTAGGAGTTGGAAGAATGACTCAACCCCGTATCGAGGGCTCGTTCGTAGCTCTGATCACTTCGATGAACCGCGATGGAAGCATCGACTTTGAAGGCATGCGAGCGCTGTTGGACTTCCAACGAGAGAACGGTACGAGCGCCGTCCTCATGATGGGCTCGACTGGGGAAGTGTCGATGTTGAGCCCTGAAGAACGCAGACTGATCGTCTCTGAGACACTCAAGTCCAAGAGTGGCGACATGGAGTTCTGGTATGGCTGTACGGGCACCAACACTGAAACCACAATCGACTATGTCACGCACGCTGCGGGGGAAGGGGCAGATGGGGCGATCATTGCCGCACCCGCCTACATCAACGCATCGACTTCCGACATCGTCGAGTATGTCCTCGAAGTCGCTGATGCCAGCAGCATCCCGCTCGGGTTCTACAACAACCCGCCGCGTGTGGGAACCGACCTCGCCGTTAAGGACATCCTTCGGTTGGCAGACCACCAGAACATGACCGTGCTCAAGGAGTCAACTTCACGGGTCGCACAGATTGCCCAACTCTGCGCGGCCCAACCGGATCTGTCGTTGATGTGTTGCTGTTCACCCAACCTCGGTCTTGTCGTACCGTTGATGGCGCTCGGTGGCCACGGCACTGCCAACATGAGCGGGAACATTCTGCCACGGGAGATGGCCACGATCTCCACTCCCTGGCGCCACGATGGCGATGCTTTAGCTTGCCGCGGAGCGTGGCTCGAAAATTTGGCCATGCTGCATCACCTCTATTCGGAGGTCAACCCGGTTGCCCTCAAGCCGCTCATGGCCGCTTTCGGCTTGCCAGCGGGCCCGTTGCGTCGCCCGTTACGCAGTCATGACGGCCCATCGCTCGAAGCCGGCCTAGCGATCGCAACTCGATTGGGTCTGGACGCGACGTACGGGTACCAGTTGACGCCGAGACTGATCGCCGCTGGCTAGATCCAGCATCTTGGCGTGGCTCGCATCAGCTCGTACCGTGCAAGTGCGCGGCCGCTCAGCGGACAAGTCAGTTCAGCCCAGGAAGCCTTATACCAACGCTACGGTCGCACATTAATGGTGACATGTCGGAAGTCCGCCGAACGCGGGCAGTCGCATACAATCCATCAGATGATGTCGATCAACTCGCCTTCAGCTGGGGGTGGACAGGCGGCAGTAGCGTCGGGCCATCAACTTGCGATCGCGACGGGACTCGAGACATTGTGGGCCGGAAGGACGGCTGTCGATTCCGCTATTGCTGCCGATGCCGTGATGGGCAGTAAGCAGATTACGCTTGGTGCTCTCGGCGCTCGGCAGTGCATCGCGGGCACCGCTGGGTCGGACGGGTCCTCGTCTATTCGCCGTTGTGGAAGGTGCAGCACATAATGCATCACGTGGATCATCAATCTCTGCGAGAGGTCGTTGTCGGTCAGATACGGTCGATGATCATCGAGGGTGAGCTTGCGCAAGGGACCCGATTGGTCGAGGGGCAACTCGCTGAAGCTCTCGGAGTGAGCCGAAATCCGGTCCGGGAGGCGATTCGTTCTCTCGAGGCGACTGGCCTCGTCGATGTCGTTCCTCGCAAAGGTGCCTACGTGTGTGTCATCGATCATGATGAATTCCACCAGATCCAAGATCTAATACTCTTGATTGAGGGGTACGCCGCGGAGATCGCGGCCGAGGTCCGTACCGATGAAGACTTGGAGCGGCTGAGTGAGTGCATAACAAATGGCCGATCTGAGTCAACCGCTGGGAACTACGTGTCCGCTTCCCGATGGCACCAAGACTTTCATGTCGCGCTGGAGAACGCAGCCGGAAACCCGTTCCTCTCGAAGATCCTCAGTCCGCTTCGGCACCGAACCGATTTGGTGTTCTCGATCGTTGTCGACAGGCGTGGAAAATTCACCTGGGAAGAACATGAAGCGATCTACGAAGCGGTGAAAGCTCAGGATGCTGAGGGTTCAAAGAAGCTTGTATGCGAACACATCACGAACGCGCTCAATGCGTTTGGTACCAGCGGCAGCTGACTGACCGGGTTTCAGCTCTACACACGCGAGGTGAACATGACAACCGGCCTGGCCGCGGGCGGCCACGTGGTGGGAACAACAAGTATTCCTGCTATGTGCGGGTGCTGGTATTCGGCTGCCGGGGGTCCTTGAGAGCGCGGTGCATTGAAAAGGCGACGAGCGCAGGTATGCCTAGTGCCGCAAACATCAATGTCTCGAGCTCGAAATACTTCAAGAGCAGGCTGACACAGCCTGCGAGTAGCCCAGCCAAGCCCAAAAGAGAGGCGCGGAAGATGCCGATACCCCAACCGGAGCGCTCGGGTAGAGCGGCGACGAGCATAGCGTTGGAAACGGGGAGCACCGAGACTGCCACGCCAACAAACGGGACGAGTAAGTAGACGCCGATTCTTGCCGGAAGCAGGATGAGCAGGACACCCGTGACTGAAGTCATCCACATCATGAGGCGGGTTGCCCATGGACCGCCGCGACGGTCGTAAAGCGAGCCGGCAATTAGTTTTACCGGAGCAGAAAGCAGCCTGCCGGCTGCGAGAAGGATTGCGATACGCCTGATATCGATACCGCCGGCTACGAAGTAGACCGGAGCAAAACCGATCACCACGTAGTGCATTGAGACCCCTCCAAAGCTGGCGAATCCTGCCAGTCGGTAGCTCCTCGTTCTTCCGTATTCAACCAATTGGGCTATCAGGGGGGGCGCGGCAGATTCGGCCTCGGGCTCGGGCTCGGGCCATCGGGGAGCCCACACAAACGCTGCGAGACCAGGAATGGCAGTAACCATGAAGACCCATCGCCAGTGGTCCTGCCCGGCATGGGCACTCATTGCTGCGGCAGCGAGTCCGACAGAGTACGCGAGCCCGTATATGGCAATGGCCCTGCCAGGAGCATCGGGTGAGATTCTGGCGACTGCAGCCAACGCAGGCGGGAAGAACAGGCCGAAGGCCACACCCAGGCAGGCTTGGCCCAGGACTAGTGGACCGAAGGACTGAGCTGTCCCCGAGATGAGCATGCCGATGAAAAGGAACACTGCTGCGAGCCGGATGATCGCCCGCTCATTGAGCAACCGTGTTGATGCGCCGCTGATGATATTGAATGACGCGATCCCGGTTGCCACGACTGCCAAGAGAGCGGCCTGATGGCTCTCACCCAAATGTAAGTCGTCACGAAGCAACGGGAACAGCGGGGAGATCATTGTCTCGGCCCCACCGAGGATGAAATACAGGGTCCAGAGGTAACTGAAATTCAGTCGTCGGGAGGACATGGTCATCAGTTATTGAGTCTTGGTCGGTACGGATTGCCAAGGAGTCGCTGCTGGTCGAATTCTGCAGCACCCCAGGAGCGATGCCTAGTTCCGAGCGAGGTGGGTGGCCTGCAACAGTGCGGGTTGTTCGTTGCTGGACTCTGTACCCGCCCGAGTTCGACCGGGTACCTGTGATGCAGATACGACTCGTCGAACACGTGCTGCACTCCTTCCCGGTCACAAAGTTGGTGTACTGTATACCGACTTCAGGAACGTGGACTGTACCCTGTATCCCCCATGGATCTAGGACTGCAAGACAAGCGTGCAATCGTTTTCGGCTCAACCTCCGGGCTAGGCCGTTGTATCGCCGAGACGCTCGCCGCGGAGGGAGCGCTCGTTGCAATCACGGGACGACGCGAACACGTAGCGGCTGAGGTCGCCTCATCGCTCTGCGGGGCAGTGGCCATTACAGGTGACATCATCCAACCCGGTGAGGCCAGCCGTGTCGTCGAGGAAGCGGCATTGTCACTGGGGGGACTCGATATCTGCGTTGTTAACACCGGAGGCGGGCGTCCAGGCGGAATGCTTGACGTCACGGCTGAAGATGAGGCGACAGCTTATGAATCGATGCTGCGGCCCGCACTCGCCATCGGGCGAGCAGCGGTCCCCCACCTGCGTGACGGTGGCAATGGCCGACTCATCTACATCACCGCACGATCGATCATCGAAACCTCTCCGGAACTGGCACTCTCTAGTGTCTATCGAAGCGGTGTCGCAGCAGCAGCTCGTTCGCTTGCGGTGGAACTGGCACCTGATGTCTTGGTCAACGTCGTCGTACCCGGTCAGTTCGACACCCCAGCACTCGGACGGTTCCAAGCAGCACAAGCGGCGAATGAGGGAACCACCATTGAGGGTCTTCGAGCCGATCACTTGGAGACGATACCCATCGGTCGTTTCGGTCGGGCCCAGGAACTCGCAGATCTGGTTGCCTTCCTGTCGAGCGAGAATGCGAGTTTCATCACCGGCTCAATCATCAGAATCGACGGAGGAGCGGTGCGAGGTTTCTGAACTTGCTCAGCGGCCGGAGTAGCCGTCGAGCTTGGAACGAACTGATCCCCACAGTTAGTCGAGAAACACAACCAGCCTGTCGATCTCGTCGCTCAAATCTTGTGGCACGCGAGTGCCCAGATCCGTGTGTGAGGTTACCCAGAGTGCATGGACGGGGAGGGTGCCTCCCGGCCACCCAACCGGCTCAGATGAGCGCGGCGGCTCATCCTCGGTCACATTCGTTCAGCCAGGAGCTGCTCCAGGCGGCGGCGGCCCTGCTCAACCGCTACGGCTCCAAGAAAGGCCGAAACTGCGATCATCGTGAACCCGACCCGGTAGGAGACGTGCTCCACGATCTGGCCAAAAACAAGCGGACCGATCACTCCACCGACATTGAGACCCCCTGAGATCATGCTGGTTGCGGCACCCGGTGAGTCCCGGTAGACCCGCACTACGGCATGGACGATAAGACCACTCCAAGCCCAACCGGCTCCCAACGCGAACGTAGCGCCTATCGGAAGCAGAGTCTTCGATCCGGTGGAGGCAGCCAGGTAGCCAAGTGTGCTGATGGCCAAAAGTGCTGTGACAATGTGGAGGTGGCCGGCTTCGCGTTGGTCCGCCACATATCCCATGAGGATCCGCATGGCTACGACGCTGCCGCTGGCACCGGCGAGAAGATAACCAGCGGTAGCAGGGTCGATTCCGGCATCGGTGGCAGCTGAGACGAAGAAAGCGGCCATGGTGGTAGTGGCGGCTGAACCCAACGCCGCGGCGATCCCGAGCATGGTGAGTGGTCCGTACTCGATCTCGCTAAGGCCTCGAGACTTCCCCGCGGTACGGACCGCGATCGTAGTGGCAGCTTGGTAGGGAGGAGCTACCAGGAATCCCACAACCGGCACTACCACAGCCACAGCGAAGGCCCAGCGCCACCCAGCAGGGATGCCAATGAGCGGAACTGACAGACCGGCGAGGACGATCGCTAGCGGTACGCCTCCGGCTTGGATGCCAAATGCCAAACCATGGTGACGAAGTGGCACACCCCTCGCGACCATCGTCTTGGTACCGGGTCCTGCGATTGCGAGTCCTATGGCTCCAACACCCAAAAACAGCAACAAGAACCAGTAGGAATAGGCAACCGTCGCGACTAGAAGCACGGCAGCACCGCTGAGCAGATTGGCTATTCGCAGAGATCTCTGGGGCCCGAGCCGATCGCTGAGGGTCCCGGCGTATGGCGAGATGACCGCGGCCAACAGGAAGAAGAACGCGACGGCACCTCCGAGGCTGCCCTCACTGAACCTGAGTTCGTCTCCCATCTCCAGCGCCAGGGCACCAACTAGGAATGCGGGGATGACCGCCGCAGTCTGCGATGACACAGCCGACATCAGTGCGGCAAGTGGCCGCGTTCCTTGCTCGAGATTCTTACCGTGGCCTCCATCGGTCACCCGAGGGACTTCAGACACCGAAGTTGTCCTTCAGCAGGGATCCTATTTCGGCAATGCTCTCGAAGTTGGTCGGGTCGTGCACATTGAAGATCAGTCCGTCGAGACCGGCGTCGAACAGCTCCTGCACTTGTTCGAGCACCGAATCGTGCTCACCTTCGACCACGTAGGAGTCGTACTTCTCCCATCCCATGTTCCGAGCGACCCGGAGTTCAGCGCCCAAGTTTCTGGCATCTTCCGCTGTGTCGGCCAGCACGATCGCACCGAGTCGAGTCTTCGTTATCTCCGCTGGGTCGCGGCCGATGTCGTCGCAATACTCATCGAGCACGTTGAGCTTGTGCCGTACGGTTTGTGCATCGCCAAAGATGTTGCATGCATCGGCGTACTTTGCCACCAGCTTCAGAGTTCGCTGTTCGCCACCGCCGCCGATGAGGATGGGGGGTCCGTCCGGGCTTACCGGCGGCGGTCGATTCAGCGCCGCGGCAACGTGGTGGTGCGTGCCGGAGAATGTGGTCTCATCTTGGGTGAACATCGCTCGACAGATCTGGACGGTCTCCTCAAGGCGATCCATGCGCTCTCCCACCCCGGGAAAGCTGAATCCACAGGCATCGTGTTCGGCCTCGAACCAGGCGGCTCCGAGACCCAACACAGCCCGACCACGCGAAACGATGTCGAGTGTGGTGACTGCCTTGGCCAGCAGGGCAGGATTACGGTAAGTCACGCCAGTGACAAGGGCCCCGATCTTGGCCGAGCTGGTTCTGGCAGCTATACCGGCCAAGAGCGTGTATGCCTCGAGCATTGGCTCGCTCTGAGAGCCGATCGACGGGATTTGGTGGAAGTGGTCCATCACCCACAGTGAGTCGAACCCGCTGCTTTCTGCCGTCGTGGCGGCCTCGCAGATGACGTCGAAGAGTCGATCGTCGGAAACCCCAGGGAAGGTGAAGCTCGGGAGCTGAAACCCGAATCGGGTCAGCGTCATCGCGGAGTGTTCCGTCCGCTATTGGCTTTCGCCATCACGAGCCCCAGGCACGTGGGCGAACACAGCATCCGCCAACTTCCCAGTGACGATCAATGTGATGGTGACAACTGACTGAGTTCTCGTCGAATACCGATGACCATGCTGCGAACGCAGACGGCGGCGCGCCACTTCAATCGTGGGTGGACGAGTTCTCTGGATCCGTCGCCACTCTCGACTTCAAAGGTGCTGCGACAGCGCTGTCGCCAGAAGTCACCAGCACGCGGCCAAGGGGAGTTTCACGGGTCAACACGAGAGGTGGAGCACCGCGGTTGGCCAGAGCAGCGGCTCGATGCATGTAGTGCGCTCGTTCCGGTACACAAGCGTCCACCGGGCATGCTCGCTTGCAGCGAGGTTCGTCGAAATAACCGGCGCAGTCGATGCACACCGATGAGTCGATCACGTACTGACTCGGTCCTCGCCCTATGGCGCGCACCGGGCAATCCATTTCACACGCGGAGCAGTTGATGCACTGGGCAGTGATCATGTACGCCATCAGGTCACCTTGTGGGCGAAAACCCCGTTCATCCCCGTCGCTTGGACGCGGTCGGCAATCACCCCGTGATCAGTGGTGTAGAGCCCCTCTTCAATCATCGCATCGAACAGGAACGATCCCGAGTATGTGTACTTCTTACCCATCCCTTCTTCTGTCTCCATACCCTCGGTCGTGTACTTGACCCCGTATCCAGTAGCGAGATCGACGGGTATCTCAATTAGCTCTAGGCCGGCGAGAGCCCGCACGGCATTGTGGCCTGCCAGGGCGCCGGTGACTATTGCTTCGGTGTGACCGACCAGAAGACCCGACTTCTCTCCACAGCAGAACAGGTTGTCGGGTCCATCTATTACCTTCATTGTGTCTTCACGCCGGACCATTGCGGCATAGCGGATCGAATTTCCGACCGTTCCCGCGTAGGGGTCCTCGTATCTGACTGTTTCGAACCCCGGTATCTGGCGAATCTCGTGCAATGGCATATACGGCGTGACGGCTTTTGCCTGACCGGTGTCGAGCACGACAAGGTTCTCGGCGTAGGCAGGCAGCGCATACTGCTGGCACGCCTTGGTGGTGAGCTTCTGGTGGTTGATCAGCGACTGGGGCATGGGCACGATGATCACCCCATTGGCATCGAGTTCCGCCACGAGCTTCGGATCCATCGTCTCCTTGTTGAGCTTGACGGAGCCACTCACCGCGCCGAGGCTCCCGTCGGGTCGGCGACCCTCTCGCTCGGTCAAACCTGCTAGCCCGGAGAGACTGACCCGGGGTCCGAATGTAGGACAGCGCACAACGCACATCACGCAGCCGTTGCCGTTGTCGGTACACCAACTCTGTCCGCCTACGGAACCCGTGGCGTCGATGAAGCAATCGCCCTCAATGATGGCCCCACTGTCAAGCTCCACCGAGTCGATCGATCCGTCGGATTGGTGGAGTCCATTGACCCGACTCGTGAACCAGATCTCGATGTCGTGCGCCAGCAGGGCATCGCGAACGCCGTTGGCGATGGTGTTCACGTTGTACAACCACGAGTGCTTGTGGCCTGGGAAATCCAGATTGTGGTGCAACGAGTGATCGTCGCAGACCTCGAACAGATCACCGGCACCGAGTGCGATCATCTCTTCAGCCGCTGTGTAGCGCCCGTTGTTGCGCATGATGCCGCCGACAATGCCGGCCCCTAGCAATTCGTCACTGCGCTCGAGTACAACCACCTCGTCAGCGCCAGCATTACGGGCAGTGATCGCGGCCGAACAGCCAGACCATCCTCCACCTACGATTACGACTCTCTTGGTCATGTTTGGTTACCTCGGATCAAATCGGCGGTTAATTTATATGCTGCTTCCATCGCCCTCAAGTTGGACTCGACACTTCGCTCGGGTATTCGGGTTGGCAGGGCGATCTTCAAAGAACTCAGTGCTACGGCATCGGACAGGGCGGCCACGCAACCCAGTGACGTGACTCCAGTAGCAATCGGTGTGCCAGCGTGCTCTCTAGCCAGTTGTGTGATCGGTACGATCAGCGGCCCCCCCGGGCCTGGCTCGACGGTGCCTTCATCAGCCACACATGCCGCACCCGGGCCGGCGTGGGTGAGGTGGGCGGCGGCGGCCTCACGGCTCAACACGATGAGAATGTCGGAGTTGTCAGCGGCCGGATAGCTGATCGGTCGCGATCCCATGACCACGTCAACTCGACTGGGCCCGCCACGGGTGGCTGAGCCATAGTCTCCGAATTGGGTCGCCCACAGACCCTCACCGAGTGCGGCCGCCTCGCTGAGGACGGTACCGGCCAACTTCACACCCTGGCCTCCGATCCCCGCTATGCGAACCTCGATTCGGGCGGGCGTCGATGAACGGGGCTGTGCTGGTGGCACAGGTCGAATCGATGATGGGGGCGACGGTGCCATACCTTCTGACCAGGCACGGTAAGTAGCGAAGTACTCGGGCCAGTCGGATCGACGACTCATGACCTCCGTTCGAAGCGTTGGATCACCAGTCACCCCTATCACCGAGAAACCGGGCGTCTCGACCGCCTCGACGATCAGGTTCGCGAACTCCGATGGGTTGAGCAACGAGCCGCGTCCGACCAGGCTTGCCTGTAAAGCGACGGCCCATTCGAGCGGGGTCTCGGCCTGTTCCATTTCAACCTGATAACCAGTGGAGGTCCACCCCGTGCGGTCGACCGGGATGTCGCCCGTTTCGAGCAAATCGGAATACAGCATCAGCACCGTCATGCCGATGTTGCGACGCGCCGTGTGGATGAGGTGGTTGGTCCCCAACGTCGCGCTGTCGGCTGCGGTGACCAGGAGCAAAGGGGTATCGGGGAGGGCGGCCCGCAAGCCGACGGCCATGGAAATAACTCGGCCCGGTGGTCCGAGTACCACCGGGAAGTGGGTGTGACGATGCTCGTCGCCGGGTAGATAGGGGATGCTCGACAGGATGATCGGGTCTGGTCCCCGTCGGGAAACGATCTCGAAGACGTCCTGAAGCGACTCCCAGGTCGTCATTTCGGGTGTCTCGACGGTCATCATGCCAATGCTTTCTCAGCTATCACATCGAGTATCTGTTCGGGGCTGATCTGCAGGCCGTCGGCGCGATTGATGCCTTCTACCTTGGCTCGTCCTCCCACAACCCGTTGGACCTCCAGCCTGATCTGGCCGAGATTGAGTTCAGGTACTACGAAGCGATCGATGCGGTCCGCTAGTTGGTCGATAATCGCATCCCCGAAGGGCCAGATGGTCTTGAGCTTGAGCAGTCCGACGCGATGACCTCGCTCCCGCGCAAGCTCGACGGCGTGCTCAGCGGAGCGAGCCGTACAGCCGTAAGCCACCACGGCGGTGTCGGCATCATCTAGCAGGATCTCATCCCAGTCGAGGATCTCATCGAGGTGGTCGTCGAGTTTGCGCTGCATGTAGGCCCACCACCGGGCCACGACCTCGGAATCCTCTGTCGGTGCGCCACTCTCGTCGTGAAGCAGGCCGGTGATGTGGAATCGATAGCCGCTACCAAACTCGGCCAGTGGAGGGATGTCGCTGCTCGAGTAATCGAATGGGCGGTATTGCTCGGGGGCGACAGTCGGCCGGGCCCGGCTCACAACCTCAAGGTCGGCGGGATCGGGGATATCCACCTTTTCGAGCAGTCCGGCAACGACAGCGTCAGAAAGTAAGATCACAGGAGTTCGGAATCGTTCGGCCAGGTTGAAAGCCTTAACCGTCAGGTCGAATGCCTCCTGGGCACTGCTTGGGTACAACGTGATGATGCGATGATCGCCGTGGGTTCCCCATCGTGCCTGCATCACGTCGCCTTGGGCAACTTTGGTCGGCAACCCGGTCGACGGGCCCACTCGCTGGACGTTGACGATCACGCAGGGAACCTCACCGACCACCGCGAAGCCGAGGTTCTCCTGCATCAGCGAGAAACCCGGACCCGACGTGGCGGTCGCCGACTTGAGACCGCCGAGCGATGCACCGATTACCGCGGCCATCGAGGCGATTTCATCCTCCATCTGGATGTACACACCCCCGACCTCGGGTAGGCGACCGCTCAGCGACTCTGCAATCTCCGTCGAAGGAGTGATCGGATAGCCGGCGTAAAAACGGCAGCCCGCGGCGATCGCTCCCTCGGCAATGGCCTGGTTACTGTGCATGAACGAGGGAGTCGACATCCACGACCTCCGATCCTGGAGCGATGATTTCAATGGCGAAGTCCGGGCAGTGCCACTCGCACAGTTTGCAGCCGGTGCACTGGTCGAGCCCGGGAGTCAGCGGATAGTCCTCGGCATCGGGGGCGAGCACGTCATTGGGGCACCACGCTACGCATAGCCCGCACGCCTTGCAGAAGTCCCGGTAGACATTGATCTCGAAAATCCCACGAGTGATCTCGTCTGTCATCATTCCCCTATGCCTGTCGCTTAGCCCAATCCCGATAACGGTGACTCAGATCGTCAGAGCCGGTGCGATCCCAGATCACACCCCGCCCTGCAAGGTCTTCCATCTGGGCATCCCCGGAGTCGACGATGTCGGCGCCGATCTTGGTTCCCGATGACGTAACCCGAAGAGGTAAGCGTTTGCGTCGCTCCAGGGCCGGGTTTGTAGGTCGGGTCTCACTGTCCATCGCTGCAATCATGTCCACTGCATCCGGCGAGCCGTTCATTCGGCCGTAGAGGATGTGGCAATTGCTGATCACCTCGATTAACGCGAAGCAGTCCACCTCGATAGCCCGTTCGACCAGTTTCACTAGGGAGGCAGTGTGATTGACCGTCGTCCTGGCAAAAAACGGTGCACGCAAGGTGCGAGCAAGGGCCTCAAGGTCCATAGGGCGCTCAATCGAGCCGGCCTTCGACGTTGTACTCACTCCACCAATCGGCGTGGTGGGCGATGACTGGCCGCCAGTTAGCCCGTAGACGTTGTTGTTGACGACAATCGCGACCATACCGATGTTGCGCCGCATGGCATGAACCAGGTGATTACCGCCAATCGACATAGCATCCCCGTCGCCCATCACCGTGAGAACGGTCATGTCCGGCTGGGCCATTTTCAGTCCGGTCGCGAACGCTGGGGCCCTGCCGTGCGTGGTGTGAATGGTGTTGAAGTCAACGTAGCCCGACATGCGCCCGGTGCAGCCAATGCCCGAGACCATGGAGACCTCGTCCTTCTCCAGACCCCGGTGGTCCACCGCTTGCACGATGCAGTTCAAGATGATTCCGAGACCGCAGCCCGCGCACCAAGTAGTGGGCAGGCGTTCGACGCGTATGTAGTCACGCAGAGTGAGAGAGGTCTGTAGCGTCATCGGTATGCAGTATACATTATCGCAATTGCGGTATGTAACCGGCCGTCAACCGTCCATTTGGTCAGCTAATTGAGATCGAGGTGGCCCACTGCAACCGATAACGCGGGCGCGCTCAGAAGTATGGGACGTTCTCAGGCACGAGTGAGAGCGGATCTCGGCTCCTCTTGGTGAGCCAGGAATAGACGGGTGGCACGCGATCGGCTATCGACTCGACCACCACATCTAGCAGACACGGCCCGTCATACTCAATGGCAGCAGCCAACGCAGTCTCGAGTTCGGCTGGGCTGCTCACCCGCCAAGAACGCAGCCCGAAGGCCTCACCGATCGCCTTGCCATCAGGTGGTGAGAAATCAACCGAAATCGGTTCTCGGGTCCCTCTCAGTTTGTGGAGTCCCCTGATCCAACCGAAAGCGGCATTGTTGAAAAGAACCAGAATCGCCGGTACCCGCAACCGGGTGAGGGTCTCAAGTTCACCAGCCGACATGCCAAGTGAGCCATCTCCGAACAGGCCGACCGGGCGGCGATCCGGGTCCGCGTACCACGCCCCGACCACAGCGGGAATGGCGTAACCCAGGCCTCCGTAGGCGCGGGGAATGATGAGCCGAACGTCCTCGTTGGTTTGCAGGAATCGCGTCATGTACGGCGTCGGTGTCCCCGCGTCGGACAGGACGTTCACTCGCAGATCGCCCGTCGCGAACACCGCGTTGAGTTCGTGGGCCACTCGTTCGGGCAGCAGAGGGGTGTCCGTTCCTTCGAGCAGTTGAGCCGCGTTGCTCCAGAACTCCGACCGGTAGCCGTTGAGGTGGTCAACCCACGGTGTGTGCCCACCGTTGTCGAGTGTCTCAGGCATACGTTCGAGCAGTTGATCAAGCACCATCCTCGCGTCGCCGGCGATCGCGAGCACATTCTCATAACTGTTGCCCAGAGCGACTGGGTCGATATCGATGTGAGAAATTCGCTTGTCGAGAGTCAGTTGGGGAAGCGTGAACCCGACTGTCACCACCGAGCCAAGCTTGGACCCGATGAACAGGACCAAATCGGCTTCCTCGAGGGCCAGGTTGGCGTGGGGGTGAAATCCATTGTCGCCGATCACACCGATGCCGAGTCGGTGATCGGCTGGAATGGAGCCCTGGCCGGTCATGGTGGTGACAACAGGCACGTTGGCTCGTTCGGCCAACGCCTTCAGGGACTGCTGGGCATGGGAGCGCACAAGTCCTCCTCCTGCCACGATCAAAGGTCGTTCGGCCCGATCTAACTCACTCAGAAGGGCGTCGATCTTCTCGTTTGACGTACCGGTCCGAAACGCTGGAAAGGTCATGCATTCCTCTTCGACATGCAGCGAGACCTCAAGGGGATCGACCTCCTCCTCCAGGATGTCCTGAGGGATTTGGAGATGAACAGCGCCAGGGGTGCCGGTACACGCCGCCCGAAACGCCCGCCGCAGGACCTCAGGGATCTTGTCAGCCGACTTGATCAGTTCCGACATCTTGCTGATGGGTTCGAAGAGTCGGGCGCAATCGAGCTCACTGAGAACCCCTCGGCCTTCGCCAGCCAACGGAATGTCCATCGTCAACAAAATGACTGGTATTGCCGAGGTATTCGACTCGGCCACTGGTGGCACCGAGTAGAGAGCACCAGCCCCCGCCGGACACTCGAATACCCCTGGCTTGTCGGTCAGGCGCCCGTAGGCATCGGCCATGAATCCAGCCGAACGCTCGTCGCGTGCCATGACATGGTGGATCTCACGACGGCGCTTCTCGAGCGCTCCGTAGAACACGACGTTCGTATCTCCGGGTACCCCGAAGATATGTTCGACCCCGTACCCCACCAGCATCTCTACCAAGAGGTCTGCTCCCTGCATTTTCGTCTCCATTCCTTGGCTCTCGTGATTCAGATACTTCATGATGGTCATGAGTCAATCGCAAAGACCCGCAAGATAACCCCGGATCGACTGCATGGCCAGACGTTCACGGTGTCCAACATCGGTGCTGTTCGAGGGGGGCATGGCACGCCGATCATTCCGTTCGGCACTACAGCGATTCTTTCGGTCGGCCGCGCCGAC
>PVBE010695253.1_pt1 | contig 18138 bp, 15 predicted proteins | sample 1631181 | NCBI WGS metagenome assembly PVBE01 (sample SAMN08397723, study PRJNA350692) | Marine metagenome, whole genome shotgun sequencing project. | isolation source: water | place: Pacific Ocean | collected 2012-04
ATTTCTTTTATCCATTTTTTAAGCATAATTTTCCCAGCGATACATAGTTTCGAGATATTTCTACTTTTCCATGTATAATTATTGAATTTAAGTTCTTTTAATAATAAAGATAAGTCTTCAATTAACTTTTCAGAGGCAGATCCAAATTCTATTTTGGGATAACAATTTCTATTTGTCCCGTTTTTGTCAAATCTTAAACATCCGTCTGTATCAAATAATCCTTTGATAAAATTTAATTTTACTTGTTTATTTGATTTTTTTATATAATCAGGAATCCTCACAGTATGTGTTTTTCTTCCGGGTTTAAATCCATAATCGATAAAAAATGAAGTAACCTCTCTTTTACATATTTGAACCCCAAAACAACCATTTTTCCCTCCACTTCTGAATTTTGGTTTAAATTCTTTGTTAAATATTGAACTCAGAAGAGGTATGACGTTGTCATAATAGTAGTCTTTTTCATTAAGGGCCCCTCTTAATTCCCAAACAGTGCCAGTATTGGTTCGGTACAATGTTCCATCTCCAGTATGCATACCAATCAGTTCTGCAATCTTTGAATTTAATTTTTCTAACATTTTAAATCACCATTCCCTCTCTGTTGAGACTATTTAAATGATTTATATATCTTCCGAGGGTCCATGTCCAGTGGGTTGTGGTAAGAAATCATAATTTAATAGTTGAAGCATGTCTAAATGATTTAAACTGTGAGATTTAAAATAAAGTTATTGCTGACTAAGTAGTTTAATAAGGGTGACAAAAGGTTTATAAATGAAATAAAGTTCTCTTAAGGTATAGCGGAGTAGGGCAGTCAGGAGTGCCCGATGGGCTCATACGGTTTGTTAGAGCCTTAGACACCCATATTGGCGTATGCTAAGGGTAAAGGTCAGTGGTTCAAATCCACTCTCCGCTATTTTTTCTTTTTTAGAATTCTAATCAAAGCTTTTGTTCATCAGTGTGTAATTTATGCTGAATCTGTCTTTCAACGTTCTTGAAAACTTTATGTAGGGTTCTTGCTAAGTCCCAGTCGCTTTCTTGTGATTCAAAGACTCTTGTTGGAGCTAATGCTTTAATCCTGATGTCGTATTTCTTTTTGCCGCCTTTTGAATGAGCTTTTAGATGGACTGATACGGAAGTTACGTTCTTAAGTTCTCTTGCAATTTTCTCATAGTATCCATTTATTAGGGTATTTGCAGCTTCCTGCTCTTTATCATCTAATACGTTTATTCCTATTACTTGGATTGGTTCCATGGAGTTTTTTATTATGTATTAACTTTAAATATTTTTTGTTTGGCAATATTTATATATCAGAATACCACTGTTATTAAAGAAAGGTGATTTACTACGTAAATCACGACTTACATAGGTGGTATTCTGAGTATGCTCAAAAACCATCTAACATGTTAGTGGCATGTGAAACATGCCACCATGTTTTAGCATGGTGGTTTTTGACATAATATAAGTTTTGTAATGAACGTTGGTGTTTAGATGGTAACAATGTGCGGTATTGATGAGGCAGGTCGTGGACCACTTTTGGGTCCTTTAGTTATGGCTGGAGTTTTAGTAGAAGATGAAGCAGATATGAAAAAACTTGGTGTGAAGGATTCTAAATTATTGACAAAAGACAGAAGGGAAAGTTTGTATAAGGAAATAGTCAAGGTAGCTAAAAAGTATAAAATTATTTCTGTGGGGCCTAAAGAAGTTGATAATGCTGTGGAGGGCCACGATGGTTTGAACTTGAATTGGTTGGAAGGAAGGAAAATTGCTGAGATAATTAATTTTCTTAAACCAGATAAGGCAATAATTGATGCTCCGAGTAATAATATTCCTGCTTTTAAGGCTTATTTGTTAAAATATATTAATGTTAAGGGGGTTGAACTAGTATTGGAGCATAAGGCAGACTTAAACTATCCATCTGTAAGTGCTGCTTCTATTCTTGCTAAAGTAACTAGGGATAATGAGATTGAGAAGATTAAGAAGAAGATTAAGAAGGATTTTGGTTCTGGATATATGTCTGATCCTAAGACTGCTGACTTTTTGGAGAAGAACTTTGAAGTTCACAAGGAGTTGTTTAGGAAGAGTTGGATGCCTTACAGAAAGATGGCAGATAGGAAGAATCAGATGAAATTAGGTTCATTTTCAAAGTCTATTGAGAAAGTTGAGAATAAAGACAAAGGCCTGCTTGATAAACTTAAGAAATTGGAGCATTTGGGATATGAATCTATACCTGTGAAGACCCCTTATGAATCTGTTAGGTTAAAAGGGGCTTGTACGATAACTTTGTATAAAAGTGGGAAGTTATTGGTTCAGGGGAAAGAAAAGGATAAAAAAGTAATTGAGAGTATTCTGGGCAAGAAATGAGGGAAATTGAACAAAAAACTTATAAATTTCATTGTTTAGGTTTAAAAATATGACAAGAATCAATAAGATGGTGATGAATGGCTTTAAGAGTTTTGCCAAACATACTGAAATCTTGTTCAATACTAATTATAATTGCGTACTTGGTCCTAATGGTTCTGGTAAGAGTAATGTTTTAGATGCTTTATGCTTTGTTTTGGGTAAGAGTTCTGCTAAGTCTATGAGGGCTGAGAAATCAGCTAATCTGATCTATAATGGTGGTAAAAATAAAAAGCAGTCAAAGCAAGGAGAAGTTAGCATCTATTTTGATAATTCTAACAAAAGGTTTCCAACTGAAGATTCTGAAGTAAAGTTGACTCGTGTTGTAAGGCAGAATGGTCAGAGTATCTATAAGATAAATGACAAGGTAAGAACAAGACAACAGATTATTGACTTACTTTCAGTTGCTAAGATAGACCCAGACGGGTATAATATTATATTGCAGGGAGATATTGTAAGATTTGTTGAGATGAGGCCAGAGGATAGGAGGGGCCTTATTGAAGAGATTTCTGGAATATCAGTCTATGAGGAGAAGAAACAAAAAGCAGTGAGGGAACTTGAGAGGGTTGATGGGAAGCTGAAAGAAGCTGAGATTGTACTGACTGAGAAAAATACTTACTTGAGGGAGCTTAAGAAGGATAGGGACCAGGCATTGAAGTTTAAGGATATGGGGGACCAAATTAATATTAATAAGGCATCTTTGTTAAAATTACAGATAGATAAAAAAGAAGTTGATAGAAAAGGATTTAAGGAAAAACTTGATCAAGGAAATAATGAGTTAGGGGAGATAAATGGAAAGATTAATGAGTTTAAGAAGGGGAATGAAGAGAAACGGAATAAGATAGAAGAAATAACTAAAGAGATAGAAGAGAAAGGGGAAGTAGAGCAGGTTAAACTCAATAAAGAAGTTGAAGATCTAAAGATTGAGATTACTAAGAAGAATTCTAGGATTGAGACTCTTAAGAATGAGCTTATTAAGATAGACCAACGGAAGAAGGATATTGGGAAGGCAGTTGAAGAAATTGATGAGAAATTAAATGAATTAGGCAAGAAGAAAGAAGAGATTGGCTCACAGAAGACAGAGCAGTTGAATGAGAAGGGAATTATTGAGGGGAAGGTTAAGCAGTTTAAAGAAAAGAATAAGTTAGATAATATTGGTGAAATTGAGAAGAAGACTGAGGAGTTAGATAAACAAGGTGAGGAACTTCAAAAAGAGATTCATAGTTTAAGGGAAAATCAACATAATCTGATAAGGGAGAAAGATGGGATATTACATCAGATAAATACAATTGATGAGAAGATAAATAAGGTTTCCCAGATTGAAGAGGAGTATAAGGATGAATTAGATGGACTTAAGAAGAAGAGGGAAGAGTTTAAGAGTTCTACATTAGAGTTGAACAAGAGATTAAATGAGGATTCTTCGTTAGCTGTGCAGCTTGGTAGTGCGAGGGGTAAATTACAAAATGCTTCGGAAGAGCTTGCAAAATTAAGTGCTAGACAGATTAGTATTAGGGAGATGGCTTCTGGCAATGTTGCTGTCCAGAAAATTCTTGCTAGGAAGGGAGAGATGGCTGGAATTCATGGAACTGTTTCTGAGCTTGGAGATGTAAATTCTAAATATGCTCTTGCTTTAGAGGTTGCTGCTGGTCCTAGGATAAGGAGTATAGTGGTTGAGGATGATAAGGTTGCTTCGAGTTGCATTAAATATCTAAAACAAAATAAGCTTGGAACGGCTACTTTTTTACCTATAAATAAGATTAAGGCGAAGGAGACGTTTTCTGAGGTGAAGGGTCTTTCTGATTCGAAAGGGTGTCATGGTTTGGCTACTGATTTGATTGAGTATGATTCTAAATTCAAAAAGATTTTTTCTCATGTTTTTGCAAATACGCTGATTGTGGATAATATTGATGTTGCTAGAAGGTTGGGGATTGGGAAAGCAAAGATGGTTACTGTTGATGGGGATGTTACTGAATTTAGTGGAGTGATGCAAGGTGGATTTAGGGGTAAACGGAAACAGGGAATGGGTTTTAATCAGAAAGAGGTTACGAATAATATTAATGAGTACGATGGTATTGTTGGTGAGCAAGAGGGGGTGATTAGTACACTTGAGAAAACAAGGAAAGAGAACGAAGATAAGATTGTAGAGCTTAGGGCACAAAAGGCGAATTTAGAAGGGGAGATTATCAAGACTGAGAAGAGTTTACATCTTGAGGCAGGAGATGTTAATATTTCTATTAAACAGAAAGATGAATTGAAGGATAAGGAGACTAAGTTAGAAGGACAGATAAATGAAGAACAAGATAAGATAAGTGAGAAAAATAAAGAATTGGCTGCGGTTAAGGTTGAGAGGGAGAAGCTTAAGGTGGTTATTAATCAACTGAGGAGTCCTACTTTAGTTGCTGAGTTGAATACTTATAATGAGAAGCTGAATCTGATAAATGAAGAGGTAATTAAGGTTGATTCTGAGCTTAAGAATATTGATAATCAGATTGATACTATCTATAATCCTGAGAAAGAGAAGACAAATGAGATATTAAAGTTGATTGATAAGGAAGCAGTACAGTTCAAGGAGGAATTGGCGGGACTGGTTAAATCTGCCGAAGAACAACAGACTAGTTTGGCTGGTAAAGAAGAAATGGTTAAGGAATTTTATCTTAAGTTTAAGGGTTTATTTGGAAAGAGGGGCGAGATTGGTGATGAGATACAAAAGAATGAAACTGTTATAAATGAAAAGTTAGGTGTTAGTAGGGAGATTGAGATTAGAAATAATACTTTGTCTATCAAGCATGCAGAGTTGAGTGCTATATTAGCTGGATTGAATCAGGAATTTGAACAATATGAGGGAGTTAAAATCGATACTGAAAAGACAGAGGAACAGCTTAAGGGAGAGGTAAGTAAGTTTGAGAAGCTTAAGAATGATATTGGCTCAGTTAATATGAGGGCTTTAGAGATTTATGAGGACGTTGAGAAAGAGTTTAATAGTTTGGTTGAGAGGAAAGATACGCTAGTAAGCGAGAAAGATGATGTAACTGGAATGATGGATGAGATTGAGGATAAGAAAACAAGTTTATTTATGAAACATTTTGATGTGGTAAATGGGAATTTTGGAAAGATATTTGAGACTTTATCCACAAAAGGAAGTGCGCATCTAGAGCTTGAAACTCCTGATAACCCTTTTGATGGTGGGTTGAGTGTTAAGGTAAAGATTACTGGAAACAAATTTATGGATATGAGGTCTTTGTCTGGCGGAGAGAAGACAATGACTGCGCTTGCTTTTATTTTTGCGATACAGGAACATGAACCAGCTTCATTCTATATACTCGATGAGGTTGATGCCGCATTGGATAAGCATAATTCAGAAAGATTTGCTAAATTGGTTGGACAGTATGCTGAGAAAGCTCAGTATATAGTAATTTCACATAATGATGGAGTTATTTCTCAGGCTGAGAATTTGTATGGTGTAAGTATGAATGAGCATAATATCAGTCAGGTTGTTAGTTTGAAGGTTTAGATTTATCTTCTGAAGTAGAACCAGGTATCCATGTGAAGTTATTCTGTTTTATTTCTCCGATGAATGTCCTGTAGAATGATGTATAAATCATCTTTAATGCCATATTGGCTCTTCCTTCACTATCAAGCCTTCTGACAGAATTATAGAGTTTTGTATTGTTTATCACTATGAATTTTCCATGTCTTTTTGTTTTTCTTACAAAAGCATGGTCTTCACAGAAGGTTATACCTTCATCAAAACCATTGGTTTTATCAAAAATATCTTTTCTTGAGAAAATGCAGATTCCTGCTGCATGAGGGTCAACATATTGAACCATCTTTTGCCATGCGTTATAGCTATCGTACATTAGTTTATCCCTAAATTTTGTTGAAATAGGGATTAATGAAACTGTAGCAGAACCCAAATTTCTTCCCTTGAATTCTTTTATTGCTTTTTCTAGAAAATCGGTTGGTATTCTTGAATCTGAATCTAGGAAAAGAAGGATGTCTCCTTTTGCGGCCTTTGCCCCATTATTTCTACCTACTGCTGGAACCCCTCCTTTGACTACACGTGCATTGTGTTTTTTTGCTATACTAATTGTGTTGTCTTTTGATCCAGCATCAGCTATGATTATCTCATAGTCTTTGAAGGTTTGCTTATCTATTGATTCAAGCAAGTTTGGCAATAATTCTTCCTCGTTTAATGTTGGAATTATTATACTTATCATAGGAAATAGGAGGCAATATTGGTTTATAAAAGTAATGGAAAAGGTAAAGGGAAAAATGTGCCGGTCTGGACTTTTAAAAAGGCACCCTTGTAAGAAATATTGAAATATGAATGCGCCGGCCGGGATTTGAACCCGGATAAATGGCTTGGAAGGCCATTGTCATAGCCATTAGACCACCAGCGCATAAGTAAAAGTAAATAGAAATCAGTTATAAATTTAACTGTTTTTGCTAAAAAATGGCAAGTAATATATAATGGCCCGCTAATTGTAGTAGGTATGGGCAATGGAATCTGGGAGCATAATAATCTGTTTCTTGCTGTAGTTGTGATGGTGTTAGTGGTAGTCGGATGTAATTCACTTCAATTTGTGGTATGTGGGGATAATAGATGTGATGTTGGTGAAGGTGAGACATGTGCTGTAGATTGTGAAGGGAAGGTTAAGAATTCTAAGATTGTGAGAGAGACGTTAAAGGAAGGGCAGAGTGGGCTATATTGGTTTAATGGAAAAAGGTTCGAACTAAATGTATTGATGATTAATGAAGTCGTTGACCCGGTTGGAGTTAAGTTAAATATTAACCAAGAGATTACTCCTTTGCTTAATGTGGGTGATAAATTTGAGAAAGAAGGAGCTGATTTTTTTATTAAGGATTTGATTGTGAACAGGAAAGGAAAGGCTAATGACAAATTAGTTTATGAAATTGATAACAGGACTAAGGTTCTTGGAGAAGGAGAACTTCATAATTTGGTTGTGGATGGGGACGACTATTATGTGAAGAATTTGATAATTGCAGACAAGCATAATCCTGAAGCGGTTGTAAAATTTGAGATTAATGACGATTTTATAAGGAGTTTGAGGGCTGGAGAGAAGTTTACTAAAAAGGGACTGGAATTGGGGATTGACAGTATTGTTCTGAACAAGGGGAGAGATAATGTTCCTGATATGGTTGAATTTACAATTAATGGTAAAAAAGAGACTTTGGAAGAAGGAGGGGAGAGGTTGTATGATATTAGTGGAGGGGTGTTTGAAGTTAAGGTTTTGATTATTGGAGATAACGGGAATGATGCTCAAGTTAGACTTAATGTTAATAACAAAGATGAATGGACGTTTGCTAGAGGGGAGAAATTTACTTTAAGTGATGATACCGTATTGAAAGTAGAAGATATTGTGATTAATGAAATTGGGGAGCGGGGAGGTAATTTAATAGAGGTTTCTTTGGATTATAAGGTTAATAAGATATTGAATGATAAATATAATGATAATAAGGTTAGTTTGATTGGAAAGGACTATAATGTTGATATTGACGTTGTTGATGAGTTTTTTGAGGATGATCTGGTTGGTGAGAATTCTGCTCGGTTTGTTTTGGATGGGGACGTGATGGACAGAGTATTTGAGGGAGATACATTTTTGGTGGATGAGTCATGTAAGATTAAGGTTAATGAAATAAGTTCTTTTATTGACGACGAAGAGCTTGTTGATGTAACTTTTTCCTGCTCTCACTAGAATTCTTTTTTTAGTCTGCTTATGAACTTTTTGAAGTCTTCTTTTTTTACACTTGCACCACAAGCATGTTCGTGGCCACCACCATGGCCTTCTAAGCCATGCAATGCTTTTTTTAGTATTGGTGGGAGTAGTTTGTGTTTTGATCTTAATGACATTCGCATTTCTCCGCTTTTTTGTCTTGCGATTATTATTAGTTTGTCCGGGAATCTGTGCAGGAGTTCGTTTGATAAGTCTCCTGTGAAGCTCATCTTGTCTTCTGTGTAAGTAAACATAAGGATTTTGTCTTTAGGATCTTCCTTTAGGACACTGTTAAGTAATTCTTCATACACTTTGTTTATCTTTTCGTATTTTTTGAAGATGAATTTCCCTTTGGAAGTTTCTTGGTTTAGTATTTCTTTAGGGGTTTTTATTCTAGTTAGTATTTTGACGCATTTTAAGGCATCGTTAGTTTGACCTTTTAGGATGAATGAGAATATTTTTACTAATCTTCCTAACTCTGTGTTGAATAGGATGTCCCCTTGGTTTTTAGAGTTTGTTCTAATTAAATCTGGGTACTTGTCTTTGAACTTTTTTAAGAATGGTGGGATGAACCAATCGCCAATACAACCGACTGCAGCTATCCACATGTCCTTTTCAGCAACTTGGTAGCAGGTGTACGTTACTGGAGTGTTGTCGTCTTTATTTGCAACTCTTGGGTTGAATAGTTTTATATTTTCTCTTTCGAAAGGTCCGTGGTGGTCTATCCATACTATTGGAACTTTGACTGCGTCGATGAATGACTGTTCAACTATGGCTATGTCTAAGATGAATACTTTGTCTGGTTCATATTCATCTACTTGTCTTACAAATTTTTCATCTAATTTAGGGGCGCTTTTTAGAACGAAGCCCTTTCCTTCTTTTATGTATCTGTAAAGTAAGAGGAATGAGCACAATCCGTCTGGGTCATCATGGAAGAAGAATAAAGGCTTTTTACAGTGATTCAGTTCTTCTCTGATTTCTTTAATTTGTTTTTCTGTTAATGGCATTTGGTTTATAGATTAAAGTATGTATAAAAACCTTTTGGAAAAGTTTTTAATTTAATATCCATTAATATTGCTGATGAGGGTGCCTTATAAGAAACATGAGGGGTTTGATCCATTAGGTGATTGTGGTAAGGGAAAATGTCCAATATGTGCTAGGAACTTTGCTAGATATACCTTGAAGAACACTGTTAAATCTGAGAATTTTAGTTCAGATTCAAATTCTGTCTTTGTTGGGCACTATAATTATCCTAATGTTAATGTTGGAGTACTTGCCCCTCCTGAATTGAAGGAAGATTCATGGCTTTATGATGCGCCTAGGTATTGGGCTCAGAATAATTATGAGATTCCTAAGATTGTCAATTTTAGGAGCTCTTTGTTGAATAATAAGTATGCTTCTAATGTATTAAATGCTCGGAAAAATGAGAAGTTGATATTATTGGGTCAGGAATTGGCAATGGCTTCTAAACCAGCTGCTTTGGAGGTTAATCTGAAGGAGAAACCTAGATTTAGGCTGCAAACAAATGATCATAGTCTTCCGATGGGGCCTTCGACTGATTTGAAGAAGATAATGTTAACGGAGAATCCAAAGATTCCGCGTAAGATTGACTATGTTGTTTCTGATTCTGATTTGAAGACAACTGAAGGGATAAAAATATTGTATAAGAAGGATGTTGATGAGAATACGCTTACTAAATTGTTTTCAATTGGAAATCTGGGTCTGAAGAAGGATAGGAGATTGGTTCCTACAAGATGGTCAACGACAGCTGTTCATGATATAGTAACTAAAAATTTATTGAATAATATCAAGAACTCTCCTTTATTTGATTATAAGGCTTATTTTGGCTCTTATCTTGGTAATTATTACTTGCTTCTTTTTTTCCCTGAAATTTGGTCTTATGAATTGTTTGAAACTTATGTTTCATCAAATACAACTATGGAGTCTAATTTGAAATATATGACTGATTTTGAACCTTATGAAGGCAGAAAAACTTATGCTCAAAATTGTGCAGGTGGTTGGTATAGTGTAAGGATGGCCATTGCAGAGCATTTAGATAGGGTAAAAAGACAAGGAAGTTGTTTAGCTATAAGATTAATAACAGATGAATATGCAATGCCTTTAGGCGTTTGGGTGACAACTGAGGCTACAAGAAAGGCATTGAATAATAAGTCTATAGGGTTTTCAAGTATGGAACTTATGCTTAAATATGCTAAAATTTTTATAAAGAAAAAATTCAATTTTGATTTAGAGATTATATTAAAAAACAGTATTCTTTTGAGAAATATGAAACAACAATCTAAATTAACTCAATTTTTATGATTCTTAACTTTTAAATCACCTAGGTAATATTTGAGCTATTAAATTATGATTTTCTACCACAACCCACTGGACACGGACCCCCGGAAAGCATATAAATCATTTAGATAGTCTCAAATGGGGAAAAGGTTGGTGATTTAAAATGAATCAAGAATTGAGTAATGAAAATTTAGTTGAATTAAAAGATTTACTTGTACCGCCTTTTTATATTCGTCTAAATAAAGAATATAAAGAATTTTTAATTGAAAATGCTTTAAAAAAGAAAAAAAGCTTGAAATCTTTATCTAAAGAAATAGGATGTTCTCCAGGTACAATAAGAAACTTTAGATACTCTAAATTAGAATCAATTAATGCCGATGCTCTTAAGAGATTATTAGAATTTTTGGATATTCCGATTTGCCATATAGAGAAATATGTCATATCTGTTAAAAGAGGGTGCAGTAATAGAGCAGTTCAAATAAAATTGCCCATTAAGGTAAAACCAGAATTGGCATTACTTATGGCAAAATCATTTGGTGATGGATCTATTTTATCTGATTGGAGATTTAATTATACTAATACTCAGTTAAATCTAGTAAAAGAAGTAGTTAATGCTGTAAGTACATCAATTGGTCAAGGGGAGTATACATTAAACCATAGAATAGATAGAAGATGTTATGAAATAAAACTTTCTCCAGTAATTGGATACATATTATATCTAATTGGAGGTATTAAGGGATATAAACTTGATCAGAAGTCCAAAATTCCAAATTGGATATTAAAAGCAGATAAAAAAACTAAATCCTCCTTTTTGAGGGGTATATTTGATGATGAATCCTGTGTTGATCATAGTAGAAAAAATGTTAAAAGAATTATAATTGCTATGGGGAAGAATCAGATTTATGAAAAATCTATTAGACAATTTTTTAATCAAATTGTTGAGTTGTTAGCGGGATTTGATATCTCTACTGGGAGTCTACATGTACAACAAAGATATCAAGATAAGATTGTAATAAGACTTGGAATATATAGAAAATCAAATTTAGAAAATTTTAGAAGATTTATAAATTTTACACATGTAAAGAAAAGAAAAACACTTACAAAAATGATTGATAGTTATGTTGATAAGCATGTAACGAAAAAGATAGTTTTGAAAACTTTAATCAATTCAAAAAAATCCTTAACTACCTTAGAGGTTGCTAAATTAAATGATCTCAAGATGAGAACAGCATCATTTCACTTGAATAACTTATTTAGAGAAGGTATAGTTAAAAAGATAGAAGGAAAGCCAACATTTTATTACTTATAGAATGTTTCTAACATTTTGAGGAATAGTGTTTTGTTTAATAACATTAAGAGTCAGAAGAAGTTGAGGGAGTTCTTAATTTGATTATTGAATGTCAGAGAAAGTGGCTCTTCCATCAATACTTTGTACTAGACTATATCCTGGATTGCCTATTAATCCAGTCTGAACGTCTAATGATCCAATCTGAACAACACTTTCCAATCTGGAATCTCCACCAACATTTACATAATCCACCCTTAAGGGGGCACCATTAGCTATTAACCTGGTTAAAGGGGTAACAGCATTTGGATCTAGTGTTGGGAACCCTATCCCCCCATCTGGGTCTCTGGTCATTTGGATTGCAATTTGTGTGCCATCTGAATTCGTTCTATTTAATATTGATGCATAACCTCCGTCATCATCTAAATCTTCATAACCAACTGAACTTTTATAACGTCTGTCATTGACAACCACAGCATCACGTCTAACCACCGAATCACTGTAAAATGGATTCTTATCTGGAGGAACTGCAGAAGAGTCTAAATGTGCTATTGCATATCTTTGTTGACTATGATAGGTCCATATATCTCTGACCCTTTGGGTTGCTGGGTATGCAATAGCTACTAATGCTGCCACGCCAATTAAAGACATATTTCTTATAAATGGACGCATAGGTTCTCGTTTCTTTTTTGGTTTTTGCATTTTTGGTAATAGTTTATTGTATTACTGTGAATATTCTTTTAAGAAAGAGTGCTATCTATTTAAATTTGATTATTATTTAGCTATTATTCTCAAAGAATTCTTTTATTTCTTCCTCGTATTTTCTTGTTACTTTGACATCATAGTCTGTTGGGAAGCATTTGTAGTAGTTTGGCCAGATGTACCTTTCATCTAGGAAGATGGTTACTCCTTTGTCCGTTTCTGATCTTATGCAACGTCCTGCGTTTTGTAATGTTTTTGTTACAGCTGGGAAAATGTAGGCATAATCCCATCCTTTTCCGAACTTTCTGTCATAGTAATTGATTAATTCTTTTGTTTCTAAGTTTGGTTTGTCTAATGGTAGGCCAACAACTATGACCCCTTTGAGTAAATCTCCTGGTAAGTCAACTCCTTCTCCGAATGAGCCGGATGCTACTCCCAATAGGACTGCACCAATCTTTTTGTATTCATGGAATTTATCTAGGATTGTTTGTTTATCTTGCTTACTGAGATTTGGTTCTTCTTGGATGATTGTCTTTTTGCATTTGTAGTTGAAGTATTTGTAAATTGAATCTCTTAGGAAATAACTTGGGAAGAAGATTGCGGAGTTGCCAGGTATTAGGTTTACGACTTTTGCTATTATTTCTGCAATTCGTTCGTATTGTTGTTCACTTCTTTTGGTGAACTTTGTTGTTGTTTGTGGGATTATTAGGCTGAGTTTGTTTTTTTTTGGGAATGGGCTTTTGTATTCTTTTTCTTCTGCGTCATTAAATCCTAGGATGTCTTTATGCATTGATGTAGGAGTTAATGTGCCTGACATTAAGATTGTTGAGTGAGCGTTGTCAATTACGTCTTTTGTTATTAGTGAAGGGTCTAAGCATCTGTAGATTAAAGTGATTGAGTTGTCAGTTCTTGTTAATATCCTTGAATATCCTTGGTCTTGACCTAACCAGTTGCTTAAGAAGGTTGAGATTGCGCCGATGTAGGATTGTTTTTGTTTTTCTCTGATTTCGTCTCCGATGAATTCTAAATCTCCAATCATCTGTTCGTAGTTGTTGATTAAGTTTATTCTGTTTACGAAATCATCTTTTTTTATCAGTTCTTCTTCTGAGTTTATTTTGTTTGCTAATTCAATTAGGATTGTTCTTATTGAGTTTAGATGTTCTTCTGTTTCTTCGTAGCTGTATTTTCTTGCTTCTTTTAGTGCACGTTCTAGCATGGATGTTGTTAGTTTTTGAGTTAGCAGTTCTCTACATCTTTTTGGTAGGTTATGTGCTTCGTCAACTATTATTATTGCGTTTTCTAGTTGTTTGCCTGCTTTTTTGAAGAAAATGTTTCTTATTGCTGGGTTGAATATGTAATAGTAGTCTGCGATTATGACGTTTGATTTTTTTGCGAGAAGAGTGGAGATTTCATGAGGACAGAGTTTTTCGACTTCACATGTCTTGATTACTTGTTCTGTATGGTAGGGGCTTAGAACTTTTAGTTCGTTTAAGGTTTTTTTTGCTTCTACAGAAACTTTATTGTCTTGAGTTTTGGTGTTTGAGTAGAACTCACATTTGTTTTCTTCCTTTAATGCTTTGCAGTATTCATTAAATTCGTTTGAGTAGAGGGCATCTACGCTGGGTTGGATACACATCCACTTTTTTCCAATGATGTCAGTTGTTATTATGTTTACGTTGTGGTGTTCTTTTATATCTTTGATTGTGTTTATTGCAATTTGGTGTTGGGTATGGCGTGATGTTAGAAAATAGATTGTTAGATGATTCTTCATTGCATAAGGTATTGCGGGAGCCAAGGCTGCAACTGTTTTTCCTAATCCAGTTGGAGCGTGGATGATTAAGTTGCTTTTAGTTTCAACTGCTTTTTTTATAGATTCAATTAAATCGTCTTGTGTATTTCTTATAGTTTTATAAGGAAAGAGCACTTCTTTTTTGCTGTCCATTAATTTGATGAAAATGCAGTGTTATAAAAAGATTTTTATTATAGTCGATAGTTTGTTTTTGATATAGTATTAGTGGAATTAGCTGTGGATAGATCATCACCTCACTATGGGATTTTTCAGACTTCTTTGGATTTTTTATTATCATATACAGACCATCCTCAACAAGGTCTTCATGGAGCATTTGAGATATTTAGAGGTTATTTTCGTTATGTCAATCCTTCTGAAGGCTCACCAAGGGTTGAAAGAGAAGTTATGGAAACTTTATGGGATAGGATGGAAGAGGAAGCACGTGACAGAGATATTCCTTTCTCAAGTAGAAGAATGTATGAACCTTTTATTGCTGTTCCTTATGAATGTCCTGGTGATGGAGATGAACAAGAAGTTCAAATTGAGGATGATGGCCAGATTGAAATTCAGGCAAATATATTCTATAGTAGATTAAAGTCAATGTTTCTTGGATTACCTCGGGATGAATGCTTTACTTTTTTTCAGGGAGTGAGAGTAGGATTAAATTTATATTTTGGAGTTTTGCAAGAGGAAGAACAACCTAATTTTGATTTGAGATTAAATGCTATGGCTTCAGCTCTTAGCTGGACATATTCAAGAGGTAAGAGTTATGGATTTGCCCCAGATATTCGAGCTGAGGCTGAACAACTGTATCATGCTCGTAAGGCAACATTATTTCGAAATGAAGAACAAGGCTTACCAATTACTATGGGGGACTTGTTTAGTTTGATGAATATGGCTTATGTATTAGGTTCAGGAATTGAATAACTATATTTTGCTAAAAATGTTCACTAATCAATAAAAACTTAAAAACAAAACATTTATATACGTAATACTATTCATTATAATATATATTTTGTGGGGTGTAAGATGGACAGTGTCGTTACAAACAATAAAAAAATATTCAGCGTTTTTTTGAGGGAGAAACCATCCATGATGTTGGTAGACCTTAAGAATGCTAAAAGTCAAGTCTATGCTTCTGCTCTTGCAAAAAAAATTGATTGCACTTATTCTCATGTTGTAAAAATTCTACAGGAAATGGAAAGATCTGGTCTGGTGAATTTTGAGAAGCAGGGAAGATTGAAGTTGTTGTCTTTGACTAAGAAAGGTCAGGAAGCTGCTGAGCACATTGATAATTTTAGATTACTTCTTTAACAACAAACTTTTTATTTTATAGTTGATTCTTTGATTTTAAATGGGACTTGTTAATGATATTGTTGGGCTTTATAGGGAAGCTGCTACTTTGCTTCCTGAGGATGTAGTTGATGGGTTGAGTAGGGCTGCTAGTGTGGAGAATGATTCAACTTCTGCTGATGTTTTGAAGGATATTCTTGAGAATATTAAATTGGCTAAGGATGAAGGTAAACCTATGTGTCAGGATACTGGAACTCCGATATTTTTTGTTAGTTATTCTAATAAGTTTTCTCAGAAAGAGTTGAAGTGGGCGATAGTTGAGGCTACTAAGATTGCTACTACTGAAATTCCTTTGAGACCTAATGCTGTTGATCCTCTTAGCGGGAAGAATACTGGCGGAAATGAGCCAGTTATTTATTTTGAGGAATGGGATAAGGAAGGTTTGCAGATTGATCTTATGTTGAAGGGGGGAGGTTCTGAGAATATTGGTAGGGAATATAAACTGCCTGATGATTCACTTAAATCTGGACGGGATGTTGATGGGATTCGGAAGTGTGTTATTGATGCTATGTTTAAGGCTCAAGGGAAAGGGTGTAGTCCGAACATAATTGGTGTTGGAATTGGTGGTGTTAAAGAACAGGCTATTATTTTGGCTAAGCAACAGTTGCTTCGTAGATTGGATGATAAGAATTCTGATTTTGAGTTAGATAAGATTGAGGATGAGTTGTTAATTGATGTTAATAAGTTAGGTATTGGGGCTTTGGGACTTGGTGGTAGGGTTAGTGCTTTGGGTGTTAAGGTTGGGAAGCAGATGAGGCATCCTGCTAGTTTTTTTGTTGCTGTTAGCTTTATGTGTTGGGCTAGTAGGAGGAAGAGGTTGGTTGTTGAGGGTGATGAAATAAAAATAGAATAAATAAAAAATATCATTAAAAAATAACCAATAAAAATAAATCAATAATTAGGAAAACTAAAAAATGATAAAATTGGAAATTCCATTAAAAAATGAAGATATTCTAAATCTTAAGGTAGGAGATAGGGTTTTGTTGAGTGGTGTAATCTTTACTGCAAGGGATATGGCTCATAAGTTTTTGTTTGAAGAGATTAATGATGAGTTTAAGGGGAAGTTGGGTGGTGGAGTGGTGTATCATTGCGGGCCAATTGTTAGGAAGAAGGAAGATGGATGGGAGATTGTTGCTGCGGGTCCTACTACTAGTATTCGGGAAGAGCTTTATGAGTGGAAGATAATTTCAGAGTATGGAGTTCGGGCCGTTATTGGGAAAGGTGGGATGGGTAGTGGGACGCTTGATGCTTTGAGTGAGAATGGTTGTGTATATTTGCATGCTGTTGGTGGAGCTGCTGTTTTGATTGCTAACTCTATCGTTAAAGTTGGGGATGTGTATAAGTTGGAGGAGTTTGGGATTCCTGAGGCGATTTGGGAACTTGAGGTAAGGGATTTTCCAGCTGTTGTTACGATGGATGCTCATGGAAATAGTTTACATGATGATGTTTTGAAGGAATCTGAAAAAATCTATAGGGAGTTGATACGATGAAAAGGAAAAAAATTAGTATTGTTGGTTCAGGAAATCTTGGAGCTACTGCAGGTCATCTGATAGCTTTGAAAGAATTAGGAGATGTTGTTTTGGTTGATATTGTTGAAGGAATGCCGCAAGGCAAGGCTTTGGATATGAGTGAGGCTATGCCTGTTGAGGGGTCTGATGTTGAGATTATTGGTTCGAATGGATACGAGGCGACTAAGGATTCTGATATTGTAGTTATTACTGCAGGGATTCCACGTAAACCTGGGATGAGCAGAGACGATTTACTTGAGACTAACACTAAGATTGTTAAGACTGTTGCTGAGAATGTTGTGAAGTATTGTCCTAATGCGTTTTATATTCTGGTTAGTAATCCGTTAGATGCAATGGTTTTTGTTGCTAGTAAGGTTACTAAAGTTGCTAAGAATAAGATAGTTGGTATGGCTGGGATATTGGATTCTGCACGGTTTAGGAGCTTTATTGCTGATGAGGCGAATGTTTCGGTGGAGAATGTGAATGCTTTTGTGATGGGTGGACATGGAGATACAATGGTTCCACTGGTTAGGTATTCAAACATTGCTGGGATCCCTATTTCTGAGATGATTTCGTCTGAGAAAGTTGAGCAGATTGTTGAGAGGACACGTAAGGGTGGTGGGGAGATTGTTGGGTTGTTGAAGACAGGTTCTGCTTATTATGCTCCTGCAACTGCTGTTGTTGAGATGGTTGAGGCAGTTTTGAAGGATAAGAAGAAGATATTACCTTGTGCTGCTTATCTTTCTGGTGAGTATGGTGTTGATGAGCTTTTTATTGGAGTTCCTGTCAAGTTAGGTGCTAATGGGGTTGAGGAGATTATTGAAGTGAAGCTGGATGATTCTGAGAAAGAGTTGTTTGACAAGACAGTTTCGCATGTTAAGGAACTGACTGAGAAGACTAAGGGGATTTTGGGTAGTTAGGAGCAGCTTTTTATCATATTGATGAAGTACTCATGGATTCTTGTATCGTTAGTTAGTTCTGGGTGGAAGGTTGAGGCTAGGATGTTTTTTTGTCTTACTAAGACTGGTTTGTCTTTGTATTCTGCTAGGATTTTAGCTCCGTTGTGAACTTTAC
>PVBE011898877.1_pt1 | contig 18137 bp, 16 predicted proteins | sample 1631181 | NCBI WGS metagenome assembly PVBE01 (sample SAMN08397723, study PRJNA350692) | Marine metagenome, whole genome shotgun sequencing project. | isolation source: water | place: Pacific Ocean | collected 2012-04
AAACTGTCCCATTCCGCTGACTCCCTACACCACCTTCGTAGTGGGGGCGACGCTGGACAACGACGAGCGCTACACCCTGATGACAACGGACGACGGGGTGAAGGCCCTGGAGCTTGCCAGGAAAGAAGAGCCGGACCTCCTCTTCCTGGATATCATGATGCCCGGCGCGGACGGCATTTCCGTGTGCCGCGCGCTGAAGAGCGATGCTTCCACCGCGCACGTTCGGATCGTGATGCTGACCGCGCTTTCACAGGACCGCCACTGGAAAGAAGCTGCGGAGGCTGGGGCCGACGACTACTTCACCAAGCCATTCAGCCCGATCGCGCTCCGGCGGAAGGTGGACGAGGCGCTCGGACTGGCGTAGGGGAGGATCGCGCGAATGAGGAGAGAGGGCATGCACGCCGAAGACATCGAGTCCCTGCCTACCGTGGAAGACGCCCACCTCCAACAGATGGAGGTGTTCGCCAGGGAGCTGCACGAGCAGTATCTGGAGGAGCGCCGCCTGCGGCGGGAGCTGGAGGAGCGGAACGGAGAGCTGGAGCAACGGCTCCGCGAGCTCTCCGCGCTGAACCGTGCGTTCCGGGAGCACCTGGAGGCGTGGTTCGCGGCGAGCGAGGGGTACCGGGAGATCATTGACGGGGTCCAGGCGCTCGCCCAGACGTCGAAGACCCTCGCGGAGCCCGCCCTCTCGTTTGCCGGACCGGACCAGCCCGGAAGCGCCCCAGAGTAGCCTACCCTAATCGCTCGCGGCGGTCCGGGAGGGGTCACGACGGACCCATCGCTAGAAGATGCCGCCGTACCGGACCATCAGGCTCGCCAGCAGGGTGATGACGAGGGCGAGCGACAGGTTGAAGCGGATGAGGCCGACCTGGTGCCGCCGGAACCAGGCAAGACCGTCCACCGGCAGGGTCAGCGCCAGGGCGATCAGGATCAGCACCCCCGCGAGCGCCGACTTGACGAGCAGTGTTCGGCCGAACGAGGTATCGAACACCGCATCGAACGAGGTCATGCCCCGAAAGCCCCATGCCATCCAGAAGCCCGTGACCACCCACAGGGCCAGGGCCGTCCACACGACACATCGCCACCGCATCTGGATTGCGCCCATGAGGCGCATCGCCTCGGGCGGCTCCATCACCCGCATGACCGTGGGGCGCAGGATGAATAGCAGGAAGGTGACCCCTCCGATGGCGACCACCACCGAAACGACGTGTATCCAAGCTATCCAGCTCGAGAGATTGCCCATCCGCCCCTCCCCATGACCCGTCCAACTGCCGCGGTAGTCTCGCCCTGGCGTGGCTGGTCCAGGCCAGTGTGCGGCGCAGAGTAGCACGCATCCATGACAGCGGCAAGAGAATCGTGGGCTCCTGGGGCGGACGGCTCACGGCAGGGGGACGCAGGCGGGTCCAGCTACGGTCGGGCCACGGGACGTTCTCACCGGGAGCGGGATGAGAGCCTCCGTGGCTGATCGAGGACCCTGAGCGTGAGTGGGGACCACGGAGCGTGGGCGGGCGTGAAGCCGCTAGGATCGAGCGCCGTTGTGGTCCAGGCCGAGGCGTCGCCCGTCCACGAAGCAGAGTGGCGGGTGGCTCCCGTTGAAGCGCACGTCTACTCGGAGGCCCACGGCGTGCTCCTCCGTATGCGGCTCCAGGCAATGAACCACGTTGCCGGACGGTAGCGCCACCCGGTACAGATAGAAGGACCCTTGAAAGGTGCGCTCGAGTATGACGCCAGAGCCCGACTCGTCGGGCCGGATAGTCACATCGTCCGGGCGGACCATCACCTCCGCGCGGGTCTCGGCGGTCAGCCCCTCGGGAGCGACGGCTGAGCCCAGCTCCGTAAGCAGCGCGCCGTTGTCCAGGCGAGCGGGCAGAAAGTCGGCGATGCCCATGAAGGTGGCCACGAACCGGGTGGCCGGGGCATGGAAGATACGCTCGGGAGCGTCCACTTGCTCCCACCGCCCTCGGTCCATGACGGCTAGGACATCACCCATCACCATCGCTTCCTCCCGAGAGTGAGTGACGAAGATGGCGGTGGCGCCACTGGCCTTCAAGATGTCCCGGGTCTCTTGACGCATCTGGGTCCGGAGCACCGCGTCCAGGTTTGAGAAGGGCTCATCCAGAAGGAGGACCTCAGGTTTCGGGGCCAAGGCGCGAGCCAGGGCGACGCGTTGCTGCTGTCCCCCCGAGAGCTGATGGGGCATCCGCTTCTCCAGACCCTCAAGGCTCGCCAGAACCATCACCTCCGCCACGCAGTCCGAGCGCCCAGGCTGGCGGGGAAGCCCGTAGGCTATGTTGTCCACCACGTTCAGGTGAGGGAAGAGGGCATACTCCTGGAACACCATCCCAACGTTGCGCTTCTCCGGGGCTAGGAGCGTATTCGGCCCGGCTACCATTCGGCCGCCGATCTCGACGATTCCTGCATCGGGCGCCTCGAAGCCGGCAACAAGGCGCAGCGCCGTGGTCTTACCGCATCCGCTCGGACCCAGCAGTGCCAGAATCTGCCCCTGCTCCACGGTCAGGTCCAGCTGGTCGACGGCCGTGACCGCGCCAAAGGCTTTGGTGAGGCCGACGCATCGGACCGCCACGCGGCTCATCAAGCCTCCCTCCTTCCTCGCTGGACCAGGAAGGTCATGGGAACGGAAGACGCCAGGATCAACAGGAGGGCTGGAGCCGCGGCCTGGGCAAAGAACCCGTCTTCAGTCGCCCCCCAGATGGACGTGGCCAGGGTCTTGAAGCCGATGGGACTGAGGATAAGCGTTGCCGGCAGCTCTTTCATGGTCAATAGGAAGACCAGGGCCGTGCCAGCCAGGATCCCAGGACGAACCAGGGGAAGCGTGATGGTGGCGAGGACCTGAAGGGGCGTGCGCCCCAGGCTCCTGGCAGCCTCTTCAAGCTTCGGGTTGACCTGGAGCAACGACGTTCTGGCCGCTCCCACCGCCGTGGGGAGGAAGAGCACCACGCAAGCGAAGACGAGCAGCCCAAGGGTCTGGTAGAGCGGTGTGGCGTACCGCACCCCGAAGAAGACCAGGGCCAGGGCAACCACGATGCCCGGCAGGGCAAAGCCGACGTAGCTGAGGCGCTCCAGCAGCCCGCTAATCCGACCCGGATAGCGAACGGTCAGGATGGCGATGGGCAGGGCCGCGAGTACGGCCACGACCGCCGCGAGGCCGGACACGTACAGCGAGTTTCGAGCGTGGCCCCACAAGAGCAGCAGGGGCTCCCCCGCCGAGACGCCCCGCGCCACCCAGTAGCTCAAGACGGATACAGGCATCACCAGGGAAAGAAGCACCACGATGGCGCAGAAAGCCAGGGCAGGCCAGCGCCACCGCCCCAGGCGGACCAGAGTGGGGGACCGCGCGCCGCCCGTGGTGCTGCGATAGTACCGCGACCGGCCGCGCGTTCGCGTCTCCGCGATCAGCATGCCCAGGGCAAGAACCACCAGCACGAGGGAGAGTGCAGCCGCCAGGTCTCTGGCAAAGTAGCCGTATTGGATATAAATAGCCCAGGTGAAGGTCTCGTAGTGCAGGAGGGACACGGCCCCGAAATCGCTGAGGGTGTAGAGCGCAACCAAGAGAGCGCCAGCGGCGATGGCAGGTCGCAGCAGGGGTAGGGAGACTCGAAAGAATGTGGTCCCAGTGCCCTTCCCAAGGCTCTGGGACGTCTCTTCAAGAGTTGGGTCCAAGCGGGCCAGGGCGGTTCGCACAGGCAGCAGCACGTATGGGTAGCTGAGCAACGTCAGGGTGAGCATGGCGCCTGGGAAACCGAAGATCTCCGGCAGACGCTCCACGCCCAGCGGCGCCAGCCAGCCCTGGAGCACTCCCCTGGGCCCCAAAGCAACCACCGCGACCAGGCCTCCCACGTAGCTGGGAATGACCAGCGGCAGCACGGTGATGATCGCCCACGACCCTCGCCAGGGCAAGTCGGTCCGAACAGTAAGCCAGGCCAGAGGGACCGCGATGGCCACGGAAGCGCCGGTGACGGCAACGACCAGTAGCGCGGAGCGGATGAGGATATCCAAGGTGCGGGATCGGAACAGCAGATCCCAGACCTCGGCGCCCACGCCCAGGGTCCGCAAGACCAGATAGGCGAGAGGCAGGAGCATCCCCGTCGCGACGAGGGCAGCGGGAACCCATACCACCGCGGGCGACCGGAGGGACCGCGCCCGCGCTGCGCGGGCGACCACCACCCCCGGCCCTGCTGCCTCCGCTAGCTCCACCTGGCCTGAAACCCCCTCATGGGATACCTACGGCAAGACGCCCGACTCTCGCAGGAGGCTCACGGTGCCTTCAAGGTCGGTCAGGTCCCTCGAGGCGACGTTGGGCTGATTGATTTCGAAGAACGGCACCAGGACTCTGCTCGTAATGACACCGTCCACCAGGGGGTACTCGAAGGTTTGGCTGGCGAAATACTGCTGGGCGACCTGGGACAGCATGAACGCCAGGAATCTCTCAGCGTTCTCCTGGTTCTCGGAAGCGGAGAGAATGCCCGCCCCGGCCACCATGACCACCGCCCCCGGACCGCCCGCCCTGGGATGGTAGTTCCGGGCCGGGAACGAGTCACCTTCCTCCGCCAGGAATCGGAACAGGTAGTAGTGGTTGACGAACCCTACGTCGATTTCCCCGGCTGCCGCCGCTGCTACCTGGGGGGTGTTCTTGGGGTATATGGTGGGGTCATTCGCCTGAATGCCCTCCAGCCATTGGCGGGTCTTGTCTTGCCCCCACATCACTCGCATGGCGCTGACCATGGTCTGGAACGAGGCGTTGGTGGGCGCCCATCCAATCCGCCCCTTCCACTGGGAATCGACGAAATCCCAGATATCGTCGGGCAGGTCAGCCTCGGTTAGCTTGTTGGTGTTGTACACGATAGTCCTGGCGCGACCGGAAAGACCCACCCACTTGTCTTCCGGCGAGCGAGCCCAATCTGGAACTCGACCGAGGATGGAGTCGGGAAGGGGAACGAACATATCCTCCACCGCACCCAGCCCTCCTGGGTCCTGAGCGAGGAACACGTCGGCGGGGGTCCTGTCGCCCTCCTCCTGGAGGGTGGCTGCCAGCTCGGTCGTGGACGCGTACTTCACAGCCACCTCGATGCCCGTGACGGAGCTGAACTGCTGGATGATAGGGTCGATCAGCGTCTCGCCCCTTCCCGAGTATATGGTCAGGCTACCGGGCGAGCTCTCTGCGTCGGCCACCGGGATCGCCGCTGTCGACGCCCCAGGAGACCCGACGGTCGCCGTTGGATCAGGGTCTCCGCAGGCGACGAGGCCGAGTGACATCACCGCGAGGGTAGAGATGATTCCCGCCATCCTCAATGGAACCATGCTCTACCTCCCAGCTTCCACATTCCCGCGCCAGTGTACGTAAGCCCGCTCGACGAGGTCTGCGAGCCCGGCGTTGTGTTGACCAACTCAGTCTTCCTGAGACAACCTTAACATATCGTGCATGTATTCACGTTGTCAACGAGTAAGTACAGACGATGTCCTTCACTAAGCTCAGACGCACACGGTTGGAGCCAACGCTGCGACCAGGCGCTCGGGAGCGCCATCCGCTAGTGGGCATTGGTTGCGGAATGCGGATTCCGTCGCGAGATCAGCGGCACGACACCCGAAGCGAGCGTCGATCTATGGGACAGCCCGCGCGGTGGGTGCGCGAAGTCCTGCGGCGGGTGCAGAGGCAGGTAGTCGCGATCAACGCGTCGAGCTGGCGGCGATATCCGAAGGAATTAGCGGCCACCTCTGGAAAGCAGGGGCTCGCGCGCTAGCTGGTGGTGGAGCTGAGGGGACTCGAACCCCTGACCCCCTGCGTGCAAGGCAGGTGCTCTCCCAACTGAGCTACAGCCCCGTGTATCTGCAATCGAGGAGGGACGACAGTCGAAAATGGCTTGACGCTCAGCGCAAGGAGAGCCTGGATCGGATCGAGTGTTCGAGACCGCTACGGGGTTCTCCGGGCTCCAAACGTCCGCCACCACCACCATTAGACCAGCGAGGGACCTTGCCGTCAACGCAGCGTCCTTCGCCCGCCCCCTGCGAGCGCCGCGCGCTCCCCCAGGACGAGCGCCAGCAGAGGGCGGAGGTAGCCAAAGCAACCGGCGTGAGGCCGACAGTAGCTACGCACGGGGCTGGACCCCGGGTCGGCTTGGAAGCAGCTCGCCGCCCGAATGGACTGCCCGAGGGTCGAAGTGCTACGGTGGCAGCCATGCGAATCCTGCAGGTTATCCACGGCTATCCGATGCGCTACAACGCTGGGTCCGAAGTCTACACCCAGGGCCTCTCTCAGGCGCTGGCCGACCACCACGAGGTCCACGTCTTCACACGGCAGGACGACCCGTTTCTTCCCGACTACGTTATGCGGGAGGAGCGCACCCGTACGATCCGCGCATCGCGCTCCACGTCGCCAACATGGCGCGGCCCCAGTCACGCAGAGCCCATGACGCCCTGGAGCCGGGGGGCGGCCTCTACGTCGTCGAGATGCTCTTATCGGACAGCGTGCCGGGCGGAGGGCTGCTGGACCTGAACATGCTGGTGATGACCGGCGGACGAGAGCGGCCATTGGCGGAATACGATGAGCTGCTGGGCGCGGCAGGGTTCCGCCTGGAGTCGTCGATGCCCACGCCATCGGTCGCCTCCGTTCTGACGGCCCGAACGGCATGATCAGAGCTGCCGCGCCTCGGTCCACCCTGGCCAGCCTGGCGCTCGTCCCCACGGACCGGCGGGTGTCGCTGCTCGTCCGACACTCCCACCGCCCGGGAATCCCCTCCGGGGAGGTCGGCTACGACGTGGGCCTCTCGACCAGGGCCGAAGGGCCAGCCGCGCGCGGTGGGCCACACGTTGCGATCCGCTATCATCTCGTCGCAGCATCGAGGCCGCGAGCGATGCGACAGGGGAGCCGGCAGCCAGGGCAGGGAAGCGCTCTGGAGGTCGGCGGGCGTGGGGGGTTGATGGCGGTCCAGACTGTCCTCGATTGGCGCGATCTGGCCTGACGTGGTAGGATACATTAACTCCGATACCGAGCCACAGGAGTCGCTCCGCTTCCTGCGTTCACTGGTGCATGCTGGCGAGACGCACGCGACGCTTGCCCCGGATGAGGAGATTCTGCTCAAGGAGCGTCGCATGGATATCTATGTTGGGAACCTTCCGTACGAGACTGGCGAGGACGCGTTGCGCGTCGCCTTCGCCGAATTCGGCGAGGTGGCTGGAGCCAGGGTAGTGAGCGACCGGTACACGGGCCGGTCCCGAGGCTTCGGCTTCGTCGAGATGCCGAATGCAACGGAGGCCGAGGCTGCAATCCGTGCCTTGAACGGCAAGGACATGCAGGGCCGCGCGCTGACGGTGAACGAGTCCCGCCCCCGTGAGAGCGGTGGCGGTCGTGGCGGCTACGGCGGTGGCGGTGGCGGCTACGGTGGTGGCGGCGGCGGATCCCGCTGGTAAAGCAAACAGCCTAGCGCCCACGGCTGACCGAAACCCATCGCCTGTCGGAAGCGGTACATGGCGAAGGGGCTCGGCAGCCCGAATGGCACACGGCTGACGGAAGAGCGGACGCACCAGTGCGTCCGCTCTTCTTTGTGCGTGGCTTGCGGACGCCGCCCAGGCCACCGCCCGCAACGGCAGTTCGCAGGCAACCGGCTGGGTGATGGGTGTCAGCGAAGGTGAGACACATTCGGACCGAAGACTCAGGGCGGTGAGGGCCCTGCCTCTGGGGCGTCTCGGGCAGCGAGGGCCACGACGTTGCAGGCTGCGTCGGCGAGCGCAGGCACGCGGGGGCGGGCGGTCAGCTGCCGGGAGGCCTGTAGCGGTACCCGAACTCTCGGACCGTCTCGATCAGCCTCGGCCGCCGCGTCCGCCTTGGCGGATTCAGCGGCGATGGACTCGTTGTAACACACCAATCTGTGAATGGAGCGTGATGATGGTGTGGGGTTGGTGAGAGAACGGGGGGGGTGTCCCGGTCCGCCTGGAACCGCGATGCGTCCCGGGGTGGCGCGGACCCAATAGGGGAAATCGCCGGACGTCTTGACGGAGGGCGGATTTTCCCAGTAAGGCCCGGCGGCGAGGTTACGCGGATGTCGTGGAAGTCATGCCGCAATCGGGAACGCGGGGGCTACTCCGGCGCGTCGAAACACGGCCCGGCGGGGGTTTGACAAGCCCTCGTTATGCCGCTACGATGCACCGAACCTGCGGGCTGGCTCACACTTTGGGGGGTAGAGCGAATACGCAGGAAACAGTTGAAGCGCCTCACATGCCGATACATCCCGGCGCCAGCCGGGGAGGGGGTCGGAGGCCGTGGGCCGAGGCGCTTGGGACACATATAGCAGAGTAGGTCCGGCGCTTGGCCAGGCTCCCTCGGGGGGACACTTTCCAGAACCAGCAACTCCCATGCGACCATCTCCACGTCACTGCACACCCACGAATCCCAATCATCAATCACGAGGCCAAGGCACGTCGTTTTTCGCTCGCGGGGGGAGGATGAGGACATCGGGGTCGCCGGGTCCGTCAGGGCCGGGGACGCCCGCTAGCCGCAGGACCGGGCCCAAGCGAGGAGGTAGCAGACGATGGAACGCACACTCGATGGCACAGCCAGCGTGGCGGTAGCCGATCGTACTGACCCAGCGTTGGACGGAGGCGCCCGCTCGGACATCGGGAATACCTGTATCTCGGTTCGCTCCCTCTGGAAGGTCTATGGCGACAAGCCGGAGCGGGCACTCGAGCCGGAGCATGCGAGCAAGGGCAAGAGCGCGCTGCTGGCCGAGCTTGGGCTGGTCACGGCACTGCAGGATGTCGCCTTCGATGTGCGCCGAGGTGAGACGTTCGTGGTGATGGGGCTCTCTGGGAGCGGAAAGTCCACTCTGGTGAGGTGCCTGGTCCGCCTGATCGAGCCGACGGAAGGCGTGATCGAGATCAACGGGGATGACATTGTCCGGTTCGACGAGGGCGATCTCATAGGCCTGCGAAGGACCAAGACCGCTATGGTCTTTCAGCACTACGGTCTGCTGCCCCATCGGCGGGTGCTCGACAACGTGGCGTGGGGGCTGGAGATCGGGGGCCTGAGCAAGGAGGCGCGGTACGCTCGGGCCCGGGAGATCCTGGAGTTGGTGGGGCTCACGGGCTGGGAGAACGCCTACCCCCGAGAGCTGAGCGGCGGCATGCAACAGCGCGTGGGGCTCGCCCGCGCCCTTGCCGTGGAACCAGAGATCCTGCTGATGGACGAGCCGTTCAGCGGCCTGGACCCGCTCATTCGGCGCTCCATGCAAGACGAGCTGCTGCGGATCCAGCAGGAGCTCCACAAGACGATCGTCTTCATCACCCATGACCTGAACGAGGCCCTCAAGGTGGGGGACCGGATTGCCATCATGAGAGACGGGATGGTCGCGCAAATCGGGACCCCGGAGGAGATCGTTCTCACTCCTGCGGACGAGTATGTGGAAGAGTTCTGCCGAGACGTGCGCCGAGAGACCGTCCTGATGGCGTCACGGCTCATGGGCCCGCCCCAGGCCGTTGTGTCGGCCCGCCAGTCGCCCAGCGCCGCGGTGAGCGCGATGCGCTCCAGCGGCGCGTCGGTGGCGCAGATCGTGAAGGATGGCGACCAGTACGTGGGCGTCGTATCGATGGACGACGCCGCCGAGGCCGACCGCCGCGGAGTCGCCTCGGTGGAGGAATGCTGCGACTCAGACACGGTCACGGTGGCGCCCAATACTACGCTGGAAGAGCTCGTGCCGATCAGCATCACGGCAGATTCGCCGATCCCCGTGGTGGATGCGGACGGAAGGCTGAAGGGGCTGGTGGACCCGCAGGTGGTGGCAGACGAGGTCAGCGCGAGCATCGGAAAGTCGGAGAGCTAGAAGCAGAAGGGCGCCGCCGCGGCGCGCCCTTCTCGTACGGCGACCCCCACGATAAAGAGGTCGAAAATGGCGGGGACGGTCATGCAACCCACGACAAGCGAACCAGGCGGCGACACACAGCCGCCGAATCCACAAGGGGCCGCGGCGCTGCTGGCCCAGCTCGGCATGAGTAGGCGCGTTGTCGCGGGGCTCGCCGGAGTGGTCTTCGTGACTCTCGCGTCGTGGGTGATCTGGGGCGCGGAGATGGCGTTCCCAGCCGACTGGGGCAAGTTCATCGGAGGCTATGTAGATGACACGGTGAAGTGGGCCACGCGGGAGGGGGCGTGGCTCTTCGACGGCATCAAGCTGGTGGTATTGAAGTTCCTGATCTGGCTTGAGGACATCTTCATCTGGATTCCCTGGCCCGGCATCCTCGCCGCCGTGGGCACGATCGCCTGGAAGACGCAGGGTTGGCGGCTCGCCGCCTTCTCAGCCGGTGCCCTGGGGCTCATAGGGCTCATGGGACTGTGGCCCAGCGCCATGGAGACGCTGGCCCTCATTGTGACATCCGTGACCCTGTCCATCGCCATCGCGGTGCCCATCGGCATCCTGGCCGCCCGGAGCACCGTTGCGGATACGGTCTCCCGGCCGATCCTGGACGGGATGCAGACCATGCCCGCTTTCGTGTACCTGGTCCCGGCGATCATGTTCTTCAGCCTGGGCAACGTTCCCGCCGTCTTCGCCACCCTTATCTATGCCGTGCCGCCCGCCATCCGGCTCACCAACCTGGGCATCCGGCAGGTCTCGGCGGAAACGGTGGAGGCGGCCCGGTCCTTCGGGACGACGCCCACTCAGCTCCTGCTCAAGGTGCAGATTCCCATGGCCATCCCCACGATCATGGCGGGAATCAACCAGACGACGATGATGGCGCTGGCGATGGTCGTGGTGGCCTCCATGGTGGGAGCCGGTGGGTTGGGGGAGGACGTGCTGCGCGCCCTGGGCCGGCAGAGGCCGGGGGACGCCGTCCTCGGCGGCCTGGCCATCGTGTTCATGGCCATAATCATCGACAGGATCACCCAGTCGCTGGCAAAGGGCCGACAGGAGGCTATCCGCGGGGCCGACGCCTAAACACGGCTCGCCCCATGGAGCAGAACCCGTGACCACCCGAACCCCCGCTGCCGTGCGCGATGGTAGGCTCGGCGCGGTGCAAGAGAAGGGAGGTGGACAGCCTGCAGACAGCAGCAGTAAAATCCCGGCGCCCGGTATGGAAGTGGGCGCCATCTCGTCCGATGACGCGGGCCCCAACTGGGCCCGCGCCCCGAAAGCGCATACGGAGGTGAGCATCGTGATTTCCTCGCGAAGAACCAAGGGGCTCCTTGGCCTTATCGCACTGATGACCGTGGTATTCATGGCCGCGGTCGCCTGTGGTGAAGAGGCCACGCCCGTAGTGGTTGAGAAGATCGTCGAAGTCGAGAAGATTGTCGAGGTCGAGGTTCCGGTCGAAGTCGAGAAGGTCGTCGAGGTTAAGGTCCCCGTCGCAGTAGAGAAGGTCGTCGAGAAGGAAGTGGAGAAAATCGTCGAGAAGGAAGTGGAGGTCCTGATCACGCCGACCCCCACGCCCAAGGAGACGATCATATTCGCCGACCTGAACTGGGACAGCGCCCAGACGCAGAACCGGATTATCGCGTACATCTTCGAGCAGGGCTACGGCTACCCGGTGGACTACGTGTTCGGCGGCACGATCCCGATGTGGACCGGCCTGATCAACAACGACGTCCAGATCTACATGGAGGCCTGGCTCCCCAATATGCAGGACATCTGGGACGCCGCCGCCAAGGAGGGCCAGTTCGTCCCGGTGGGCAAGAGCCTGGCCGACAACTGGCAGAGCATGTTCGTGGTGCCCACCTATGTCATTGACGCGAACCCTGGCCTCAAGTCCGTCACTGACCTGCCCGACTACAAGGATCTGTTCGTCACTCCTGACAGCAACGGCAAGGCGAGGCTGGTGACCTGCATCCCCGGCTGGAAGTGCGAGATCATCAACTCGGAGAAGATCGTCGCGTACGGCCTGGAGGACGTGGTGGAGCTGACGAACCCCGGCTCGGGCGCGGCGCTCGCCGCCTCCATCCGGGGCGCGTACGAGAAGGGTGAGGCCTGGCTCGGCTACTACTGGGGCCCCACCCAGATTGCCGCCGAGCTGGACCTAACGATCCTTGAAGAGCCCGCCTACAGCGACGCTTGCTGGGCGGCTGACAAGGGATGCGCCTACCCGACTTCAACGGTGCACATTGCCGTGCATCCGAGTCTCAGTGCCCGGGCGCCGGAGATCATCGAGTTCCTGCGGAACTGGGACTTCGGCGCAGGTGAGTACGTGGCCGTCGCGACGTGGATGAGCGATAACGACGCCACATTCGAGGAGGCGGCAATCTGGTACCTGACCGAAAAGGAGGCCGTCTGGATCCCCATGCTCCCGGCCGACATCGGTGGCAAGGTGCTGGCGGCCCTGGCCAAGGAGTAGGACCCGACTACACATAGGCCCGACAGCAAGGGAGGCGCCCCCCTTGGGGCGCCTCCCTTCTTCTTGGCTGCTGGAGATGGAGCTCCCCGAATTCTCCGGGGCCTCGGAGGCGGCCCCTATCGCCGCACGATCATGTCGGTCACGGGGGTGACGCCGGGGCCGCTGGCCACCAGGCAGATCTCCGCCCCCTCCACCTGCATGGTGGAGGTGCCCCGCATCTGGCGCACAGCCTCGACCTGGAGCTCGAAGCCGTGGATGTAGGCCTCTGCCAGGTTGCCGCCGCTGGTGTTGATTGGACACTTGCCGTTCGGCCAGTCTATCGCCCCGCTCTGCACGTACGCTCCGCCCTCGCCGATCTCGCAGAACCCGTGCTCCTCCAACGACATCAGGGCTAGGCTGGTGAAGTTCTCGTATATCTGCGCGACATCGATGTCGTCCACGGTGATGCCCGCCTGGGAGTACATCCTCTTGGCGACACCCGAGCCCCGGTCTGGGCCGAAGTTGGCGGCGGCCAGCTCGCCAGCGAAGGGGTTGGAACCCGCGCGGTACTGGTTGCCGGAGGCGGCGGACATGATGTACACGGGAGGCTGCTTCAGGTCCCGCGCGCGCTCCGGGGAGGTGATCAGCACCGCCGCCGCGCCGTCGTTCTCCTGGCAGCAGTCGTACAGGTGCATGGGGTCCGCGATCATCCGCGAGTTCTGGTGGTCTTCCATGGTGATGGGCCGACCGTACATAACAGCCCGGGGGTTGCGGTTGGCGGCCCGGTAGCACTGCACCGCTATGCGGCCGAAATCCTCGCTCTTGGTGCCGTACAGGGCCATGTGCCGCCGGCCGCAGATGCCGCCCAGCATTTGGGGCGGGCTCATTAAGCCGTAGGACGCCATGAATCCCATATCGCCAGTGAGCCGCATGGGCTCCCCGCCGCCGGGGAACTGGCCGAAGCGACCGAACTGCCCCTGGCAGAGGGACCGGAAGGCGATCACGTAGTCAGCCGAACCCGAGGCGACCGCCATCACGGCGTTCATAACGGCCCCCGACCCGCCGCCACCGCCGCCGCCCCACTGCATGATGGAGCACTTCAGCTCGTCTACCCCCAGGGCGGCCGCCAGGCGGGGCGCCCCGTTGCGGTCGTCGGAGTAGGAGCAGAAGCCGTCGAGCTTCTTTGGATCCAAGCCCGCGTCTTCGCACGCGGCTAAGGCGGCCTCACAGGCGAGCTGAAACTCGCTTTTCGTGGCCCGTCCCCACCGCATGTACTTCCCATCCTCGACCCCTTCCCCGATCCCGACGATAGCGGTCTTGTCCTTTGGGTACCACTCCCCAGCACCGAGGTCCGCTGCCATGCCTTCTCCTCCTTCACTCTGGTCGTCACCAGGCCCGCCGCTGAAGCACGGCGGCTCGGCCCCATCTTCGGTGCGCTCACGGACGGCGTCAAGGGCGCTCGCGCGTTGGCGGGGCCGCGCCGTCCTTGTTGGGAGCGGGGGCGCAAGCGTAGAATCGTCGCGAGCGGGGACGCACGTACCGGAGGGTGGTTCGACATGGAGCTTCGGGCCAGCGTCGAGATGCGCAGCGACCGAGGACCGGTCCGCGAGAAGAACGAGGACAGCGTGGGCTTCCTTGCCGCGGCTGATGCGCGCCCGGGGATCGACGGCGTGTACGCGGTGGCTGATGGGCTTGGGGGGCACGAGCGTGGCGAGGTCGCCAGCGCGATGGCGATCGCGTCGCTCCTGAGGGCGTACGGCGCGGAGGGCCGCGACGGACCGAACGAGATGGGTCTGGCCGAGACGCTCCGCGGCATCGATCAGGAGATCGCCGACGCCGGGGTGTCGGGCGAGGCGCTGCACCGCGACCCGATGGCCGCCGGCATGGCGACCACGCTGACCGCGGCCGTCCTGGTGGGCGACACCCTCCACCTTGGACACGTGGGCGACAGTCGGGCGTACCTGATGCGGGATGGTCGGCTGATCCAGCTCACGGAGGACCACTCGCTGGTCGCCGACCGCGTGCGCCAGGGGCTTCTCACAGCCGAGCAGGCCGCGTCGCACCCGCAACGCAACGTGCTCACGCAGGCGCTGGGGGAGGGGCTGCCCATCGCACCCTTCACGGCGGCCCAGTCCGTGGCGCCGGGGGACACGCTGCTTCTATGCACCGATGGGCTTCACGGCTTCCTGGATGACCAGGCCATCGCGGACACGATCCTGGGCAGCCGCCCGGGGTCCGCCGCGGACGCCCTGATCGCCAGGGCGATCGGCGCGGGGAGCAACGACAACGTGACGGTCCTCCTCGTGTATTTCGCCTTGCGGGAGCGAACCACAGGGAGGTAACGCCCGAGGACATGGTGGACCACGCGTTCCAGTACGAGCCCGGCAGGGCGCCGGCACCCGAGACCGTGGGCCGCTTCCTGGTGGTGGAGCGGGTACACGGGGGCGCGAGCGCGCAGGCCTCCGTATACCGAGGGCGAGACCCTGACACAGGCGCGGACGTGGCCATCAAGGTGCTAGGCAACCCTTTCGAGTCGTACGCGCGATCGCTCCTGGACGCGCTGGTGGGCGACCAGGACATCGAGGATCTTCGGCGCGAGGCGGAGGTGCTGCGGGCCCTGCGCCACCCCAACATCGTGGCGGTGCTGGAGGCCGGGGAAGACCCGCGGCACGGGCCTTACGTCGTCACGGAGTGGGCGCCCGGGGGCGATCTGCGGGACCGGCTTGACCAGGCGGAGGGCGGGCGGCTCGCCATCGAGGGCGCGGAGCGCATCGCGCGGGATGTGCTGGCGGGGCTGGAGGCGGCCCACGAGGCAGGCATCGTACACCTGGACATCAAGCCGGCGAACATTCTCCTGGACCTGGATGGGCGGGCGAAGCTTGTCGATTTCGGGATATCCAGTGACGCGATGGCCCGCTCCGTCGGCGGCCGCGGCACGCTGGGCTACATGGCGCCGGAGCAGGAAGACCCGACGGCTGGCGACGTCTCCCCCGCGACCGACCTGTACGCCGTGGGCGTGGTCCTGTTCGAGATGCTGACGGGGGGCCGCCCCGAGGGCGACAGCGATCCGCGCCGCCTCCGCCCCGAGACCCCCGAGCCCACCGCCCGGTGCGTCACGACGGCCCTGTCGGAGGACCCGGCCGCGCGGCACCCGTCGGCGAGGGCGATGGCGCGCGCCCTGGCCTCGGCGGACTGACTGGGGCGTCAGCCGCGCGGGTTGTCGCCTATGGAACGTCGATGTGGGGGTTCCAGGCAACCTCCCAGAGAAAGCCGTCTGGGTCCGCGAAATACCCCGAGTGGCCCTCCCAGCTTGTGTCCTGCGCGGGCTTCACCATCGTGGCCCCGGCCCGTACGGCGTCCGCCAGCGCCTCCGCGACCTCTTCCCGCGACCGCACGTTATGGGCCAGGGTAAAGCCCCGGAACCCCGACCCTTCCGCAGCCACACCGGCATCGTCCGCGAGACGGTCTCTTGGGAATAGAGAAAGCAGCATACCGGACATCTGGAAGAAGGCGATTCCCGAAAGGGAGTCGCCCCGCATCGGCAGGCCCAGGCCATCCCGGTAAAAGCGCACCGACCGCTCAAGATCGGCGACGCCAAGGGTGACGAGGGTGATCCTTGGTTCCATTGGTGGGCCTCCGCGCGCCTCGGTTTCCAGATGTCCCGGCCCGCGCCCGCTGCCCGGGCAGCCACGACTAAGCGCCCGCGCGCGCGTTGGTGGTTCGACAAGCTCACCACGAGCGGGGGAGTCTCGCCACCAGGGGCTCAGCCTGCTATGGGGTTCCCCGCGTGCGCGTCCGCCTCCGCGATCGTGCCCGGCGCATCGGCCGTCTCCAGCAGGCGCAGCGCGGCGCGCACCACCCGGCGCTGCCCATCGGCGTCCCCGGGGGCGCCAATCGTTCGGCCCAAGATGTGGCGGGTGATCAGCGTCCTGGGGGGCTTCAGCGCCTCGGCCTCGTGGCGGAAGGCCCGGATGTAGACGCACACGGTGGGGATTCCCGCTTCCTCGATGACTCGCGCGGTGTGTCCGACGGACACATGGCAGATCGGTCAGGCAGCCACCAGCAGGGCCGCGTCAACGCCCCGGGACCGGAGCCGCTCGGTCCAAACCGGCGCCCCCTCGTCGAGGAGGCGGAGCTGCGAGGACGCCCCGACGAACGAATAGTGCTCGTCCGCCAGCTCCCCGATCACCCCCTCTTCGGCCAGCTCCTTGAGTCGGTCGATGGGGAAGACCGCGTTGTAGTCGCAGACCGCGCCGCGAATATCGTAGCCGGGGTGTCGTACGCGGAGGCGGTCCGGGGCGGTGTCGCGGGGGATCACGGAAAGGATGGGGGCGGACCGCACGAACTCGCCGATGCGGGGGATTGCCTCCTCCTGCGTCGGGCCGTCGGGGCCCATTGGGTCATCGCCCTCGACGAAGATGCCGCCCGCGGAGATGAGCGCCACGCGAGATTCGGAGAGGGGCCGGCGCATGGGGGTCCAGGGGGCCGAATCGTAGTGGAATGGGAGCGTCGCGGGATCGGCGGGGGTGTAGCCGCGCACCTGGGACTCGTAGACGTGCTCCGTCACACCGGACCAGTCGCCCGTATCGAGGGATTCGCCGAGCCGCTCCAGAAGTCCCCGGAAGAATCCCGCGGCCTGCTGGTCGGTCAGGTTGCGCGAGGCCAGGAACTTGAAGAGAAGGTCGGTGCGGGATCCGTAGCTGAAGGACTTCCGGAACTCCTCCACCGTTTCCTGGTGCTGCTCCATCTCGCTCCCCCCTTTCATCGTGCCGCGGCAGGCGCGGCGGTAGATCATCATAGACACGCTCCCTAATGGTTGGCAAGCCCCTTATCTTTCATTAGCATGGTTGATGAGCTAGCGACGGCCGCTCGCGCCCCCGCTCGAGCACTGAAGGGCGCCAAGACGCCGAGGTGCGGCCGAGAAGCCAAGCGCCCGAACCCGCGGCCCAGATGGTGACGGCGCGGCGTCCCCGGTGCTATAATGGGCATCGCCCGTGCGCCTCCGGCCTTGCCTGCGCACGGAAGTCGGCCCGACGGCGTGTCGGCAAGGCCAATTCTTCAAGGCGAGATCGGATGCCGAAGCGAACCTATCAACCGAGGAACCGAAAGCGCCACCGCTCGCACGGCTTCCGGGTTCGGATGACCACGCGCGGGGGGCGCGCCGTGCTGAAGAGGCGGCGCCTCAAGGGGCGCGACCGCCTGACGGTCTAGCGTTCTTGCTACTCACCCAGGGCTGGGAACACCGGCCGGTGCTCTAGCCATGCTACGACGCGAACAGCGCCTCACCAGGGGAGCCGACTTCGTAGCCGTGGCCCGTCGGGGGAAGGTGGCAACGTCCCGCTGCCTGGTCCTGCGGACTCTTCGCATCGGCGGAGAGTCGACACGGTTTGGGCTGGCCGTGAGCCGAGCCGTGGGGGGCGCGGTGGTGCGCAACCGTGTGAAGCGGCGTCTCCGGGAGGTCCTCCGCAAGGTGTCGGCGTCCCAAGGGTGGGACATCGTGATTTCCGCCCGACCCAGGGCCGCCGCGGCGACATTCCAGCAGCTTGAGTCGGAGTTGCAGTCCCTGCTCCAGCGAGCGGGGGTTTCACTCCCGGATCCGGGCCGATAAGGCGGGACCGACGATGCGGCCATTGGCACTGACACTGCTCCGAGGCTACCAGACCGTTGTGTCGCCCTACCTGCGTGCCCAATGCCGCTACCACCCGTCCTGCTCCCACTACTCGTACGAGGCCGTGGAGCGGTACGGTGTGCTGAAGGGGGCCTCGCTGACCGTCCGCAGACTCGCGCGATGTCAACCTTGGGGGGGAGGCGGCCTTGACCCCGTCCCCTGA
>PVBE011125314.1_pt1 | contig 18135 bp, 11 predicted proteins | sample 1631181 | NCBI WGS metagenome assembly PVBE01 (sample SAMN08397723, study PRJNA350692) | Marine metagenome, whole genome shotgun sequencing project. | isolation source: water | place: Pacific Ocean | collected 2012-04
ATAACAGCAGTTTTAACGAGCTATTACTCTCCTTATATTAGCCACATGAAAATCCCATGGCGAATTCAATTTCTTTTTTGGTGGTATACTTTATTGCGAAGAAAGTATAATCATGAACATGTAATAAAAATTGGGAAAAAGGGCCGAGGTGCATCCAAAATATTATTTTTACTTCCGGCCGAAAAGGAGCATGCTCAGATTGCGTCACATTTTGTAAAAAGAGACTTTGTAGATGAAGCGCTACAGGTACAATATGCGGTACATCAAGACGGGATTCAATATTATCCGAATCAATTAAAACCTTATATTATTTCATTTTCCAACGATGATATGAACTGGCTTGGTGCCATTGTATCTGAATCAGTTCTGGATCGTATAAAATCAATTCAGTATGACGCCATGGTAGATCTAAACCAATCAAATGAACAAACCTTGTCGCTTTTGTCAATGGAATTGGATATACCTGTTAAAATTGGGTTTCAATCTCCTTTGTCAGACAAACTTTATACGCTGGTCATCCAACGGTCAACCACGGGGTTTTTGGAAACAAATTATGAAACCATCGAACGAATATTAGGACTTTAATTGGGTATAATGTCTCGGCTAACACTTTTTCAAAACGGCATATCTCATCCTTTATATTTTGTCATCACGGAAGATAGAATAAAATTGAATAATCTCTATTTAACACATATTTTATTGAAAAATAGCCTTAATTAGAAATTTTCAAAAGTAGAAAAAAATAATAATGAGTTTAATATATTTATCTCGGTAATAGTCTTGCCGATGGTGGTGCACTCAATTATATTATCCGCCGATTTTAGAAGGAAAAACAAATGCTTGAAGGCTTAATATGTCCTGTTTGCGAAAATACAATTGAAGAAATAGACCTTAAAGATTCTTTAAAATGTCCCAACTGCAGCGTTGATTTAAAAAATAGAAAATATCTCGATTTTCTTGAATTTCTAATGGCGAATGGTATTGTGGAAAATCTAGATTTCTTTGATTCAGAGGTCTATAGTGATGATATAGATGACTTGGATCAAACCAAGCAGGAGGAAGGCGACCCCAGTGAGTTCGAAAAGAAAAAAGATGTTTATAATATTTATGAGAATGAACTTCATCCAAAAAATGTAGAGGAAAATGAAGGGATCAAAGATTATACGGAATTTGATGGTATTAACGATGACTGGGAAGAATTTAACGAACGAGATACTTCATTAAAAAAGAAAGCATAGGTGTTATAATGGATAAAGAAAAAAAAAATATTCAGCAGATTAATATTGAATTAGATGAAAAAGTTAGCTCAGGTGAATATGCTAATTTCGTAGTGGTTACCCATTCTCCGGCAGAATTCGTTTTAGACTTTACTCGGATTCTTCCCGGTGTACCTAAAGCCAAAGTCCATTCCAGGATTATCATGGCACCCCAGCATGCAAAAGCATTTCTCGGTGCACTAAATGATAATATTAAAAAATTTGAAGTCAAGCATGGTGAAATCAAAATGCCAAGCCGTGACGAGGGCTTTTCATCTTTTGGCGTAAAACCACCCAAAGATGCTCTGCCAAATTAATCTACTTATTTTGTAAATCTCCTTCATACCAAACCCAGGTTTGTCCCCGCTTTAATTCTCTCATTTTTAGAATCACCCACAGAGTGAGAATCGACCATGCCATTCCATAACCAATAAGTCCGCCAAGTAATACATCTGCCGGATAATGTACACCCACATATACCCGGGAAAATGCAATGATGATAGCCAAGGAGTATAAGGGTATTTTCATCTTATCATAGAAATAGGATAAAACAACAGCAATTGCAGATATGTTGGCAGCATGATTTGAAGGCATGCTCCATTTCCCCCCTTTTGCGACAAGCAGATTAATGTATTCATAGATGTCATGAGATGGGCGAATTCTCCCAAAATAGGGTTTCAAAATAAAAGTTGAAAAAGAATCTGTAAGCCCAACCACCACAATTAAAATTACGAATGCGATTTGTCCACGTTTCCCATTCATAATAGTCAAATAGAACAACAAAACTAAAATAATAAGGATCCAGTTATTCTTATTTGTTATTAGGGGCATAATAGAATCAAACACAGGATTTGATAAGGTTTGATTGATTAAAAAAAAGATCTTTAGATCTAGTGCTTTGAAAAGATGAAACATTGAATTATGTATTAATTAATGATTGAAATATTAGAATTTGCTTGACGGAACTAAGGACACCACCTAACTTACATATCAGATTTAATAGCAGGATAATGTAAGAAAGGTCTGGCAGTTCCCCCGATTTCCAGGGCTTGAATTATCCTGCTCTTGTTTCATAAAAAAAGCCCTTCGTTTTTTGCGGAGGGCTTTTCCACATTAGAATTTTGTTTGTAGCCTCAAAAGAATCACACGTCCTAATGATGGTCCACCAACAATCTCAGTATGGTTGTGGCCTAATACATTTGAAATGGTAAAATTTGCTTTCACATACTGATTGATTTCATATCCAAAATGCATATCAAAAATTGTATATGGTTTAATATCACCAAAATAAATTCCAGAAGACCATTTAAATCCATCCACGTAACGCGCATTCAGAGATGCTGTAAATGGATAACGCCTCGGATTGAACTGTAATTTCATTCCAGCCTTATGTCTAGGCGCATTAACTGGGTCTTTAGCTTTGGTAATGGGGTTATAGAAATCTGTCATCCCTAGATGAGAATAACTAAGATCCAGTGACCATTCGAGATTAACGATGGTTGTAAGGCTCGCATCCAATCCCCACATATCCACTTCTCCATAATTAATATAACCAACTACTACAGGCGGCGTATAGCCGGGAATTGTATCCATAGCTACTACACCTTGAATATTACTTGACCAATGATTAAACGCTTCATCATAATCATCTCGATCAATAATATTATCGTTTTCGAGATCATTCATAGTATTCATAAGACTATCCCCATTGTAATCCGTTTCCAGAACCGATTTATCAATAACAATAGGCGTGATAAATGTCACTGGACTTACGAAACTACTGTAATGACTTGTATAAAGGTCCAGGGTTCCAAACATTCGTTGATTTAGTCGGCCTTTATATCCCAATTCCCAGGATCTTACAGTCTCAGCTTGAATCTCTGGAAGGTCTGTCACATTTTGTCCGAAGAATCCAGGAATTTTTGGATCAGTTGATGGATAGAAAAAAATACTTTCACTAGTATCAACTGGTTCATATTTCCCTTCGTAAGGTAGATAGTAATATGGATTTCCAAGAGAATCCCGCGGGAAAACATAACCACCATCTGCTCCTCGGGCATATACCTTAAAAACAGATACACGTGTTACAAAAATATCAAGAAAAAGGGCCTGGTTGGATGGTGTATTGAATGCCGTAGCCCAAGTGAGTCGAAAATTTTGATTTTGTTTTGGTCGATATACGATTCCAATCTTGGGTGAAAGCTGGATGCCTTCTTTTTGGTCAAAATCAAATTTCCAATCGAAAGGACTGTAACCCATCCCAAAACCCTGATTATTAAATTCAATCATATTGGTAAGTCGGTCATGGATATCATACCGAGTAGCCTGGATAAATTCCCACTTTTTATTTAGTTTCCAATTAACTTGGTAATAAGCACCTAATTCATTCACAGTATAGCGATTGTCTTCTGAAGCTTCATCAATCCCCTCATCAATATTCTCATCTATTTTTCCGTCTCCATCATTATCCTTACCGTCTGCATAAACTAAAAATCTTTGATTACCCATCCACTGGACACCCGGTTCTACTATTTCACCTAATTCAAATTCACCGTTGCCATTTGAATCATCATAATCTGGAATACCATTTCCGTTTAAGTCTTGGTAATCATCACTGTCACCATCATTGTCAAAGCCGTCAGCGATTGCACCTAAAACTGCATCATCATAAATAATTGACCCATCATTTGCCAGTCCAATCGAATCTTTTATCATTCCTGTATTTTTACCATCATCAGTACTCCATGAGGTATAACTTTCACCCAAATCGTACCAAGTGTCATCGTTACCATCATCAAAAATATAAGGTGAGCCTGCTTCACCATTTCCATTATTATCTCGATTATCTGTATAATTCTTATCAGATAGAATGGTGCCTCGTGTATCCGGCAGAGTCAGAAAATAATCAACTCCCCAGACAAATCGTATATCACCATTTTTCCATTCATTCACCTGCTGGAGTTGGGCACTGAATTTTTTTGATCTATCATAGATTATACTACCTGTGGCCAGGTTTCTGGTTGGGTGGCTTGGGTTTCCGGAATAACTTGAATTTAAGTATGTTTGAAAAAAGAAATTTTTATAACGCATTTTTGCTTGATAATATCGGTAGATCCAACCATCAGCTAAATACCGTGCAATACCGGTAATATTAATATTTCGTGCCCAGGCAAACCCGTGGGATAAACTCACAGTTAAATCAGAACTAGGTTCCCAATCCAGTCGAAGATCATAACGATAATTCCTAACTTTAAATTCTGGATAATCTTCAATACCATCATCATTTGCATCTTTATACACATGGGGGAGTCCACCATAATTAATGTTAAAATCTTTTTCATCAAACTCATCTACTCCATTTTCACCAGGGCTGGCAATACCATTTCCATCTGTATCATTATTACTAAAAATATCCCAGATCGGTACAGTAGTATCATCAATAATTTCAGTATTACCATTCAGGTTTTCAAATGTTTCTCCATCCCAGACACCATTTCCTTCCCCAAAATCCCCTGTGTCCGGTAAACCATCCAGACCAAAGTCTAATAAGACTTTGGTACCAAAAATGTCCGCATACCCTTCTCTGACATCGGCATCGTACACTCCATTTCCATTTAAGTCTGTAAAAGGTTCAAAAGGTATATCATAGGCGTTTCCTAATTCATCCTTATAGAGCCCCCAATCATTATCATCATCCAATCCATTTGAACCCCAATCATCATCATAAATACCATTTTTGTTGGTATCAAAAACGATGTTGCCATTGGAGTCGTATTTGTAATCTCCAAATCCAAATTTATTAGTAACATCCTTGATGTCCCAGACAGAATCAGGATTTGAAAAAACCGAAATTAGGGTATCACCTGAAATGGTATTTCCGAAACGATCTAACCAAGAGCTTCCTCGTTCATCAGATTCATCAATATGGCCATCACCATCATTGTCTACGCCATCGTACCATATTTCAGATGCGTCATCTACATATAGATCAATCCCCTCATCTATGTCGCCATCCCCATCATTGTCTATGCCATCTGCATACACAAACCCTATCTTTTCTTCTGTGACGAACCATAGAACTGTACCGTTGTCCAGTGTGACCCTGTTGAATTCATCGTCAGCTGCATCATCAACCATTTCCTGTGTAATTAAGGGAGATGCATCTTCACCGATTGATTCAATTTTATCTCCCCAATAATAACCGACCCATGAATCATTAGCTCCATCTACTTCTTTAATCATTTCAGTTGTAAATCGTTGATTTTCATTTTGAGCAAGAGAGCCACCCCGATCCAAACGGTCATGTTTATACTTGGGACGACCGATAAACAATGGGTCATGCCCTTCATATTCATCAGGGTTAAAATGAGTCCAATCTTGTCCGGCTAAGGCAACTCCGGAGACTTTAAAACCGAAATCCCCAAACTTGTGCGCTGTTCTAAAAGTGAATTTTTTTAATAGATCCGTATCTGTCTGGCTTAAAAGTCCGCCTTGGATATTGATACTAGTCCCTTGGGTTCGGATAGGAGAAGATGTTACAATATTCAAAACACCACTATGGGCATTGGGTCCATAAAGTGCCGAAGCGGGGCCCAGGACCACTTCAATCTGTTCAACATCTTCAAAGGAAACGGGTATAACATTATAGGCTGTAAGTCGCAAGGATGGAACATTTGCCATGCGGCCATCTGTAAGCGTTAGAAGGCGGGAACTAAAAGATGAATTAAAACCGCGAGCTGTCATATTATAGCTGTCAATACCTGATTGTGTAAAATCGATTCCCTTTGTTCCTTTTAAGTAATCACCGAGATTCGTATTACTTTCCCGACGAATTTGCGCTTTGGATATAACAGATATTGCTGCTGGTGCATCTTCAACTCTTTCACGTCGTCTTGATGCCGTAACCACATAAGTTTCCATCTGAATCGCTTCTGGTTCAAGTTCCAAATCTTGAGAGTGAGTTTTGTTTTTAATGACAGTTATATCTTTTTTCAGGATCTGGTATCCGATATATGTAACCATGAGAGTATGCTCACCTGCCACCACTTGTGAGATTGTGTATCTTCCTTCTGTGTCTGTTGCAGCACCTTGAGATGTCCCTTCCAAAACAACATTGGCGCCCATTAAAGGTGACCCATTTGTTGCATCAAGAACTCTACCAGTTATTGTCCCATCTTGAGCAAAAATAGTTGACATCACTAAAAAAACAATTGTAGTTATTTTTTTCATTTTGATTGTTATATATAATAAACAGCCCCGTAAAAAACGAGGCTGTTTATTTTTAAGTATATGTGCGATTGATATTACTTCAACAACAACATTTTTCCTTTTTGAATCCGATTATCGGAACGTACTTCATAAAAGTAAACCCCGCTGGGTACTTTATTTCCGTAATGGTCTGTACCAAACCAGGAAATATTATAGGTACCAGCATTGAGAATACCATTTTGAAGGACGGTCATCTCTTGACCCAAAATGGAATAAATCGTAATAGTCACATCAGAAGACTTTTCTGTTGCGAATTTGATTTGTGTTGAAGGGTTAAATGGATTTGGGTAGTTACCATAGACTTCAAACTTCTGAGCCAAGGGTGCTTCTTCATCCACTTCTAATGCAGTATTTGCCCAGAAGGTATTTACACGCTGGGTGGTATTATCTGGAATACAATTGTTGTCTATTTCAAATACCAATCTACCTGTTTCATCTTCAAGATCATAATTCCAACCTGAATCATCTACACCACAATCATAATCACACGCTTGCTGAACACCAATCAGTGCCATTGTTGGACCAGCTTGAAAAATAGCAGCACAAGCATCACCACCACCAGCACCTGCGCAGGCAACGTAATCTGCATACAAGGAACTAGAAACGGATGCAGCAATCGCAGCTGATGTTGCAGCGTCAACGTAAATAAATGCAACGGAATCTGCAGCAGCAGCCAGCGCGGCGTCAAGTGCAGCACCAGCAGCCAGATGTGCATTCATCACTTCAGGGAATATTGATGCTGCTTCCAGGAAATTGTAGGTAAAGAAATAACCTGTAGGCGCTAATGGTTCATCTCCACTGAAAAGTGCACCGTCGCCACCCATGGGGTCAAAAATATAGCCCCAGTTTGCAGCAACTTGACCGGCAGCGATTGTATCTTGCGTTATTGGATCAATTTCATAGCTATCCGGGTTAGTAGGATCAATGGGATGGCCACTGCCACCTAGCATTGGAAATGAAATGCTTCCTTCATCGTCACCTGTCCAGCCCAGATTGTACCAAAGGTTTGTATCAGGATGCATGTACATTAAGTACATCTCCATATTGTTAATTGTTACTGTATCAGAAGGTGCAACAGGAACGCCTGTCACTCCATTGAGTTCACCAGCATCATCGATACCAAGTCCGCTGGCAACGCCATCGTGTGCTTCCCAGTAAATTTCAAGACCGGCAGGTGTTGCATGACTTGCATCTGTGTAATCAACTGTAACCATACCCCAGTTTTCCATATCTGTACCGACACCATAATCAACACCATGTGTTCCACCAACGAGATCTGGAGCACTAAATTGTGCAAAAACGCTGGATAGAGATATTCCCCAACCAAAAGAATGTGCATTTGCATCATCCGGGTGAGTAAAACCTGGTGTACCTGTCCAAGTACCAGCTTCTGCGACAGCAGGAACTGTTGCATAGGTTGAACAATTTAATGTTTCTGTTGTAGGATAAGTACTACCATCATTAATTGTGAAAGTACCATCATCATTCAGGTTAACATTCATTGCTACGCCAAACATGTCCAGCAAAAACTGATTAACGAGTGGAACTAAGGCGACTGTGATTGTATCACCGACGTCGTAGCTTACTAAGGAATGAGTATATCCCATACCAGCAGCAGCAGCAGCAGAACTAGGCCATGAACCCGTAACATCGTAAACAGCAGTTGCATCTTCAGCGCTTGCAGAATCACGGACCACATAGGTGTATTCTACTATTGCGGCTCCAAGTTGCCAGTTTGCTTCAATACTTTGGGAAAATAATAATCCCGTCAAGAGGGTGAGTGGAAGAAAAATTTTGAACATTTTCATCATTTTGCTTCTCCTTTTTTGTTTAGTTAGATAGAATATTGTTCGATCAACTGAGAAGATCGTACCTGTGAAGATAAAACATCAGTCGGGAAGATTCAAAGACTTTTCGAAAACCAACTATTTGTCCTTTTTCCCTTTTTCATAACTTCGTTTAGCCCATAATAAGAACAGGGAATAAAGGAAAAGAATACTCCCAAAAATGAACAAACCATTTAAAATTAACCATGTCCAAAAATCCCTCATCATTGTTGGTGGCTCCCTATCTATCTTTTAAATTCATCCCATAAATATACCTAATTATTTTAATTTATCTTTAATGGAAAATAAATGAAGATTGCTGTATTAGTTAAACAAGTCCCCGGATCTGAAACTGCTTTACCCATTTTAGGGAATCATAGTTGGATTGACGAAGAGCAAGTATCTTTCGTGATGAATCCACCTGATAACTTTGCAATTGAAGAAGCACTATTAATTAAAGAGAGAACAGGTGATGGTGAAGTTGTGATTGTAAGTATGGGGCCAGCCCGAGCTCAAAAAGTCATCCGGGAAGGATTAGCAAAGGGAGCAGATCGGGGCATCCATTTAGAAGAAGATGGTCAAATACAAACCGACCCGCTATCTATTGCAAAAAGTATTTCTTCGATACTAAAGGATGAAAATTTTGATCTGGTTCTCACAGGCCTTCAATCTGATGATACTGGCATGGGTCAGACAGGTGTTTTGATTGGCGAAATGTTAGGGATGTCCACGGGTACTTTAGTCATGGAAACAGATGTACAGGATAATGCGATCCGTGTGAAGCGGGAGTTGGAGTCGGGATGGTTTCAATGGGTGAGATTACCTTTACCAGCTTCTATCAGTATTCAATCTGGGTTGAATACACCTCGTTATCCATCTTTAAGGGGCATCATGGGGGCAAAGAAAAAAGAGATTAAAGTTGTATCACTTTCTGATCATCAAAGTGATTCAATATCCCAATCAATTGACAAAGTGTTTGTTCCACAGGCATCCAAACAGACTGAAGTCATAGAAGGTGATGTAGATGCTGCAGTCATACGCATTGTTGAAATTTTAAAATCAGATATAAAGGTTTTGTAGATCATGGATATATTAGTCGTCTTGGAAGATAATCGCGGGTCCCTCCACCGAATGAGTAAGGAAGCTATTGCTGGTGCACAAAAAATGGGTGGTTCTATTTCTGCCTTAGCCATTGGTTCAAATGCAGATGCCTTGGCTGGAGAGTTATCAGGAGTTGATTTAGCAGAAGTAATAACGGTAAGTCATGACCTTGTCTCATCCTATAACGCAGATGGATACTCAGAAGTGGTGAAACAGGTGATTGAATCTGAATCACCCCAAACCATCGTGATTGGGCACTCATATCAAACACGGGATTTCATGCCCCGTGTCAGTGCTAAACTGGATATTCCCTTCATTCCGGATATTATTTCCATGGATGATGGGATTGTGAAACAAGTATTGAATGCAAAACTCAATGCGTCTTGTTCGACTTCAGCTGAGCAAATGATTTTAAGTTTTCAATCAGCTGCATTCACTGATGAAGACATGGCATCGGGATCCTGCACATCTCGATCTTTTGATTCTAATTTGGACTCAGTAGCTGTAAGGGCAGAATCGGAAGAACCCTTTCAGGAAGCTGCCGGTGATGTGGATTTAGAAGCAGCGGAGCTCCTTGTCTCTATTGGTCGCGGTATCGAAAAAGAAGAAAATATTCAGATAGCTTTTGACTTGGCAAAAGCACTTGGAGCGGAAGTATCTGCTAGCCGACCAGTGGTAGATTCCGGTTGGGTAGAACCGTTCCGCCAGGTTGGGAGTTCTGGACAAAATGTATCACCCAAACTCTATTTTTCATTGGGAATTTCTGGAGCAATTCAGCATGTTGTGGGCATGAAAGGATCCAAAAATATTATCGCTATTAATAAAGACCCGGATGCACCGATCTTTGAAATTGCAGATTATGCTGTTGTGGGTGATGTATTGGAAATTGTCCCCAAGCTAATTGAAGCGCTTCATAACTAACTTCACAACTGATGTCACCAGCTCATTTCTCTATTATTGAGAAAGTAATTCTCGCCGGATTAACCCTGATAGCGCTTGGTTCATTTAGTTATGAGGTTTTAAGGCGGGTTTTTATTGTACAAAAAGGGTTGGGCTCATTTCCTTTTGATCGCTTTGGAGAGCGTTTGTTTCGGGTCTTTCGGGAAGTTCTACTCCACGAAAAAGTGATTCGGGAACGTCCTTTTCCCGGATTAATGCATGCATTAGTATTTTGGGGATTTATGGTATTTGGCTTGGTGACCATCGACCATTTTGCCATTGGATTTTATAAGCCATTCATGTCTGATGCAGTCCACCATGCTTATTCCAAAATTGTAATTCCATTTGCAGTTTTTGTAATCTTTGGAATCCTATCATTAACGTACCGAAGATTCATTAATCGTCCAAAAGCACTGGGGAAAACTTCTCTTACTTCCGGACTAGTTGCTGTATTTATCGTCGTTTTGATGGCGACTTATATTTACGGTGAGACAGACCTTTCACCATTCGTATGGAAAATAAATTGGTGGATCCACAGTATATTAATTCTGGCTTTTCTCTTCCTGATCCCTCGCAGCAAACATCTTCATTTAGTATTGGCTCCATTTAATATTTTTTTCCGGTCATTCCAGCAACCAGATCATACACCAGTTCATATTGACTTGGAAGGCGATGAAGATGAATTGGATACCATGCTAAATGATTTGACCAAGATGACGAAAAACCAGGCATTGGATATTTTTTCATGTGTGGAATGTGGTCGCTGTACGGATGTGTGTCCCGCAAATCGCGGAGGCGGAATTTTGGATCCAAAATACCACTTTATCATGGATTTGCGCAGCCCTCTACTGGAAGGAAAAGATGTTGCCATATTGGATCAAATCAATGTGGAGGCCGGTTGGGAATGTACCACTTGCCAAGCTTGTACAGAAGTTTGCCCTGTGGGAAATCAAGTCGAAAAATCAGATGAGATTCGCCGTTTGGAAGTCCTGGTGGAGGGGAAAGTCCCTCAGGAATACCAAAAATTATTTACCAACCTACAGGAAACAGGTAATACAGAGGGAGCTTCTTCAAGCCCTTTTGCAGATTCATTTCCAGTTTTTACACCAGATAAAGAATATGTCCTGTGGCTGGGGTGTTTTGCCCGACATGGGTTGGATCCCGATTTTAACAAATCAGTTGAAAACTTTACCAAGATCCTGGATGTAGCCGGGGTGACTTATGGTGTTTTGGCTGAGGAACAATGTTCCGGTGATCCTGCGAATCGGCTGGGAGATAAATTGACCTATACCATGCTTCGTGAACACAATATGGAGCAACTTTCTGAGACAAAAAAAGTTGTAACGCTCTGTCCCCATTGTGCTGTTAATCTTGGGAAGGAATACGAAAAATATGGTTCAATCAATTATACAGTTGAACACCATACACAGGTAATTGGTCGTTTGATAGATGAAGGGAAGATCAAAGTTCAAATGGGTGAAAGTGGAAAAGTAACCTATCATGATCCTTGTAATCTATCCCGTATGTTGGACATAGTGGATGAGCCTCGAACTGCAATTCAGGCCGCCTCTTCAAATTTCCAGGAAATGGAAGAAAGCGGTAGGAATACGCTCTGCTGTGGAGCTGGTGGTGCCTTATGGTGGAAAAAAGAGACCCAAGGACGAACACATTTAGTGCGGGCAGAGCAAGTGATTGAATCCGGGGCAGACACTGTAGTGACGGGCTGCAACTTTTGTTATGGAATGATGAAGCAGGGTCTTGGTCCCATGACGCCCGAAGGCAGGACAGATGTGGTAGTAAAAGACGTTGCTGATATTGTTGCTGATAATTTAGTCTAGGGTTCTATGGGTAATTCATTTTATTACCCTTTTGAAAAAAACGGATTCGACTATTCTCAAGAATCCATTGCATCTCTATCTGAATATGAAAAGTATGAATTCTCTTTTCATCCTGAACGACCAAAGTATCTTGATTATTTATCCATTTTTGAAAATGTAAATTCCTGTTTCGAAACCGATAAATTTGGTAACTGTCTAATACAAACCCATCGTGCCAAATTATTTGGTATTCCTGTCATGTTGGTTGGGCAGCAAAGTGGTCCATCGTCTAATTATAAAAATATGAGAAAAGCCATGATGGATCCGGCTCAAATTCAAAAATGGAATCATGGTATGCCCGTTCCCATTTCTTATGAAAGGGCTGTGAAAGCGATTAACCTTGCAGAAGAAGAGAATCGGATTCTTCTAATTTTTATTGATACACCGGGAGCTGACCCTACGGAGCGTTCAGAAGCCAACGGAATTGCCTGGCGGATTGGTGATGCGATTCATGCCTTGGCGGATGTAAAAGTGCCCACAATTTCTATCATTATTAATCGTGCCTGTTCAGGGGGTGCTATTGCATTAACGGGGACTGATGTTACTCTGGCTCTAGAGCATTCCACTTATTTGGTGATTACACCAGAAGCTTGTTCGTCCATTTTATTCCATACACGATCTCGCGCCAATGAAGCTGCGGAAATTTCACAAATCACTGCGCGGGAAGGTTTAACCCATGGTATTGTAGATGAATTGATTCCGGAACCAAATGGCCCTGCACATCGGAACAGGAGTGAGATATTTGAATCAGTTAAAGATGCTCTGAAAAAATATGTCTCTCAATTTTCTAATTTTAACGGGGACAATGTTATCAAGAATAGGATTGATAGATGGGAAAAAATCGGACAATGGGAAATGATTGATTCGTTAGAATTAGAAACATTCCATTTTCCTGTTTCTCGAATTCCAAAACCAGAATCCACTGGATATATTAATAGACATAAAAATTGTTATAATGAAAATGGAATTCATCAATATGATCCAGTCTTATTTTCAAATTTGAAGCAATCAAATTTTATTTGTGATGTGTGTGGTCATCGTTATGTGCGACCTTCAGCTTGGGATTATATAGATTGGATGGTGGACTCAGGTTCGTTTTTTGAACATGAAGAAACAAAATTCATTGCTGATAAAGATATTCTTGGGTTCCCCGGTTATATTGAAAAATTAAAGGAAACCCGCATAAAGACAGGTTTACTTACTGCGATGATCACTGGAGATGGAACCATCTGTGGGAAAAAGATAGTTTTATGCACTACAGATTTTGGATTTCTAGGCGGTTCTTTTTGCATGAGTACAGGAGAAAAAGTGTGGCGTGCTGCTCAAATTGCTATTAATAAAAATGTTCCTATGATTATACAAGCCTGTGGCGGTGGAGCCAGGATGCATGAAGGATGTTCATCTATGGTAAGTATTCCCAAAGCACAACTGGCTATGAGCAGGGTGGAACAGGCTGGGCTTGCGGTTGTAACCTTAATCACAGACCCGACCTTAGGCGGTGTAGCCATTGGAATCGGAAGCCGTGGACAACGATTATTTGAATATAATGCGGGACATATTGGTTTTTCTGGAAAACGAGTGATAGAGCAATATACAGGGGAAAAAACATCTCCCGGATTCCAGACGGTGGAATGGCTTAAGGAAAAGGGTCACGCAGAGGACATTGTTCATCCAAAAAATTTAAAAGAAAAAATATATTCAATGATTTGAATCTTCCCGAACCAATTCCAACTCCTACACCTATTCCTAATCCTATATTAGTTAGAGATACTCCAATTTTTTATCCAATTATTTGGTATGCAGTTGGGCATAAAGAGCCAGTCCCGGTCCAGAAATATTTCCAGGATTAAACCCATGTGATTTTAGCCAAGCATCTGCTTCAGCTTCTTTTTGGGTATTAATTAGAAAAGTTACAAAATCACCTTTTTTTATTTTAAGATGGTCATCCACTGGAATCAAAGAGCCAAGTCGACCAGATACTATAGGGAGTATAAGTCCCACCATGGATGCATCAGAAACATCAAAATTAAGATTTTGGTCCATTTCATAAGATGAATACTTTGTATTCCCTTTTCGTATCCAGTTGGACCATATTTCAATGTCCACGGGTCGACCAAACGGGATTCTTCCCCCAGTTTCTGCAATCATTTTAGATGTGATCCCTTTATCTTTTTGTTTAATGCCGGTTAAAATGATCATTTCTTTACCAAGATATTTTGCGCGTTGAGAAAAAATAAAATTCACTTCCTCATTTCCACTTAAAGCAATAATCCCTTTGCGGATGTCTGGTTCTGCCCGTTGTAATGTTCTTTCTCCAAGGGCATTCCCATAAAACACTTTAATCCCTTCATTTTCTGCCAATCGACAAGCACTGGGATCTTCGTCAATACAGATCACTTCGTTCCCACCCTGCTTCAATAACCGTGCTAAAAGCCGTGCTACTTCGTGTGCTCCCAGAATAATCCAACCCGATTCACTTTTTCGTCTTAGACCCAGTAGGGATGAAACCCATCCACCCGTGATACCAGCAGATAAAACGGTCATTGTGATTAGTAAAAATACCAAAGCTCGCAGTTGGGCGCCATCATACCCATGTTGATTTAATTCGAATGCGAACAGTGATGCCACTGCCGCCGCAACGATTCCCCGGGGAGCAATCCATGATAATAGTAATTTATGCCGTGTATCTAAGTCAGAATTGGCAGTGGCAGCGAAAACGGATAGCGGCCGAATAACAAGCATCAAGAATAGGACAGTCAATATACCTTTCAATCCTAGTAATTGTATATCTGATATCCGCACATCCGCTGCAAGTAGAATAAACAACATCCCAATCATGAGTACCGTTAGTTGCTCTTTGAATTCTAATAATTCTCTTTGAATGTATGTTTTTGAATTTCCGATAGTCATTCCGGCAATAGTTACTGCGGCGATGCCGCTCTCCGGACTCGCTGCATTGGCAAGTTGAAATAATGCGAAAACCCAACTCAAAATAAAAACATTTTCCAATCCATCCGGGATTAGTTTTCGTATTCGAAATATGAGTGTTAATAAACCACCACCTGCTATTCCCATAATTGTACCAATGGTAAGTCGGGAAACAATATGAAAAATCCCTTTAATGAATGAAAGTCCGGAAGGGCTGAGAGCGATCTCTAATGCAACTACAGCTACGATTGCGCCAATGGCATCCAACAAAATCCCTTCTGCTTCTAAGACTGTACTGACACCATGATGAAGCCGCACTCTTTTAAGCAACGGTGTAATAACAGTGGGCCCTGTTACAATAATTAAAGTTCCAAAGAGGATGGATGTACGAAAATCCCATCCCAGAATAATAAGCGCAGCCAGTGTACCGCCAATGAGGGTAATAAGTGCACCAACCGTAATGAGCCCGCGGATAGCTAATTCTTCTCGTTTGATGCGGCTGATTCGAAGATTCATTCCACCTTCAAAGAGAATCACAGCCACAGCGAATCCCACAATGATTTGCAGGGCTGGTCCCAGAGAAGAAGGTTGAATCCAACTTAATCCATCGGGGCCAAAAATGACACCGGCAGCGAGTAGAACAACAATCCCAGGAAGATAAAATTTTCGGGCAATAACCTGGGACATCATCCCCAAAGCCATGGCTAAACCGAGTGTTAATGCGGGGTTATCCATAAGTATTCAAGATAAAAAATTTACATAGAAAAATGAGAATTATTAAAGCTATCTAGAGCTAAATATGATTTTTAGGGTTCTTATTCGATTAATAGCTGCTGCAATTTCATATTTACGAGGGCGTGAATAATTACCAGGATGCTTTTCTTTTTCATAAAAAGGGTCGAGAGAATCGAGACCATTATCATAGAAATAATCTTCCAAAGATTCAACTATTTCTTGTAGAGATTCAGAGTCTCTCATCATGAATTGTGAAGCCAAATAAATAGCATGGCCAATGGCTCGGGTTTGACTCATTTCCACCAGTTGATCTATAAATCGAAGATCGATGGCTTCAGTCCCATAAATAATTTTATCATTTCCTTGAATATCAATCTTTACTTTTTTACGACCTCGAGATGCATTGAAACATGAAGAAATTGGGATGCGTCCAGATATCTGTTCTATTGGTTTTGGAACTTCAACCTGTCTTTGGGTCGGATAATCTTTTACAATTTTTTGAGTTTCATCACTCACATCATGTGCTACATAATCCTTCATCTTGATTACCGTATCCGCCACATCAAAATAATCACCGGATCCACCCATAACCAGAATAGTAGAAACACCTTGAATTTCATACAGTTCCCGAATTCGATCTACAAATGGTGTTATTGGCTCCTGATCTTTTTGAACTAGTTTCTGCATTCGAGCATCTCGAACCATAAAGTTTGTGGCTGATGTATCTTCATCCAATAGGAGAAGATCACAGCCAACTTCAATGGCTTCCATGATGTTGGCAGCTTGGCTTGTACTCCCACTGGCATCATCGCTGCAAAATGAATCGGTTTTTATATCCTGCGGCAGGTTGGTAATGAAAGGGTCAATATTCACTTTCTCAATTCGGCGACCATCTTCAGCACGAATTTTAACTGCATTTGGATTCGCGATAACATATTCACGACCATCAGTGGGAATGTGGGGGTAAACACATCTCTCTAACGTTTTTAGTAAAGTTGATTTTCCATGATAGCCGCCACCTACAATCAGAGTGACTCCTTTGGGGAAACCCAGACCATGTATTACAGTTTCACCGTTAGGGAGTGGATTTATTAATTGAAAAGATGTTTCGAGAGATTTAGGTGATTTGAATTCCACTAAATTATTACCAGTCAATGGATGGTCGCTGATGCCTGAAGCCCTAGGCAAAATGGAGCCATTGGCCACAAAGGCAGATAGGTTTGCGTGATCCAATTGTTTGCGAATGGATTCTTGGTTTTCCACGCAATCAACAAAAAGGTTACAAGCCTTTTTATCCAAATATTTCCATTTAAGAGATTTCTCAACTATAATTGGAATCTCCTGACATAGTATTTCAATGGCTTCCTGCCCCAGGATAGTTCTACCCCTGGCCGGGAGACCAATCTGTATTCGGGCTTCAACCCAATCTTTTGTAATGACAAAAGCAGTTCGTTCTAAAACTTCCTGCTTGCCTGCATCAATAAAAATGAGCCCACTTTTACCAGTCCCTTTTTTAGGTGTTACTGTTTCTTTGATAGCATCGCGAACAGCACGAGCTACAAAATCTTCCAGTGCAATTTGTCGGACGGAGTTTATCCATAATTCTTCTGGGATTTGCGAAATCTCCTTTTGAACTCGCAGGCGAATTTTGGAAGGTTGGGCAAAAGGGTCACCCTGGACATGGTCTATCAATAATTCAAAATCAGGGAATTCGAATCGACCTTGTATCTGTTTATAGGCTTTGTAACCCCGGCCGTCAAGGTGGCTAAGGGTTTTCCTTAACTGGTGTTCATCTAACATTAGGTTAGACAATAAGACAAAAAGTTTACTTTAGCAAAACCAATTTTTGAACCGATCGATTTTTCCCAGAGGTTAATTCCACAAAATAAATCCCGCTGGAATGATTGAAAGCATTCCAAATTACCTCATGCTCACCGGCTTCAAAATCACCACGCACTAATGTATCGACAAACTTGCCGGATATATCATAAATACCTAGGGATGCGATGGTTCTTGTATTTACAGAAAACTGAATCGTTGTGGTTGGATTGAATGGGTTGGGATAGTTGGATAAAATTGAAAAAGACACCGGATTAGTATATTTTGCGATTCCCACATTGGCCGGGCAATAATTCCCGTCTGGTGCCAGTTGTGGGAGCATATTCTCAGGATTGGTTACCAAATTAAACATGAGCGTATCGGTGG
>PVBE010303839.1_pt1 | contig 18134 bp, 18 predicted proteins | sample 1631181 | NCBI WGS metagenome assembly PVBE01 (sample SAMN08397723, study PRJNA350692) | Marine metagenome, whole genome shotgun sequencing project. | isolation source: water | place: Pacific Ocean | collected 2012-04
AAAACCCAAAACCACGGCAACATCAGGCCCAAAATTAACGCCCACCACATAATTGCACCCTGCTCACCTTTAAGCCCAGCAGCAGCAAAATGTTTCCATGGCAAAACAAAGACGAGAATACCCCATGTTGCGAAGCCAACAGCAACAATATTGCACTTATTTGCCGTCCCATACAAATCCATTCGCAGGGCAAAGTCGTGTAACCAAAACGTTAAACCAACTATCCCAATGCCGCCAACAAAATGAAGTGCCAGTAGTGGCCAGAAATATTTTAAATTACCACCCATAGTTCCAAATTCTGTTGGAACATGAAACACCAGCCAAAGAGTGTATCCAATCGCCCAACACCACTGTGTTGGAGGAATCCACTTTCGTATCAATCGATACATTGGTGGCATCGAATTATCTACGTTTCCTGGCATCATCCCAACCACAACCATTGGCCAAAGAAGGGATAAGCCAAAAAGCAAAAATCTGTACACACCGATTGGAATAAGCGCAAACGTTATGAGTACTTGCAAAACTAAAAGTGTGAGAACACAAGCAAAACCAATTTGCATCCAGTATTTTGTTCTGTATCGAATATCTGGAAGCGGCTCGAGACCCTTCACGGCAATGTTCGCATTAATCAGTCGCATCAACTTTCCTTGCGACATATCCTCTGGTTCGTTGCGGTGTGTATTACCACACTCAGGGCAAGGTGTGTCGATTGCAATACCTTGCAAGTCATAACCACATTTTAAACATGGAATTGGTTCGCTAGTTTGCATCAATCATCGCGGAAATTTCATCGAGGTTTGTGTGAAGCCATTCTTGGTCATCTTTTTTTATTGTCCAGCAATGACCACGTGTGGTTAAATAAGTCAACCGCAAGTTGCCTGTGATCAGTCATATCGACTGCTCAACACAATTTGCAGTTTTTTGGGTTACATGTTTCACCGCGTTTTTAAACATCTGTAATCCGAGCGGATCGCCCTGTTGTTCTTCTTTTGAAAGCCGTGTCCATGTTGGGTGTTGTGTCCAACGAAGGAATCGTTCGGGGTGTGGCATCAAACCAAGCACAAGCCCACTTACATCGCAAATACCCATAACTTCGCCGACTGAACCATTCGGGTTGTCGGTTGCCCCGTACCTACAGGCAACACGACCGCTTTCTTCAATGTCTTGCATAATTTCATCACTTGCTGGAACAAAACGGCCTTCGCCGTGTGCGATTGGAATCAACGATGTTTCTGGAGTTAAAGTCAAATTTTTTGTCCACACACAACGGGTATTGCTTGGAACTTGGAATTGCACCCACTTGTCAATAAAACGTGCTGAATCATTTTGCGCAAGTGCAACCGTTGGGGTCGGAGCAGAATCATTCCAGTCACTTCCGGGAGCGGGGCCTGGCAACAGCCCCAACTGCACGGCTGTTTGAAAACCGTTGCATGGTGCAATCATTGGAACGGCTCTTCTAAGCGCGTCCACAAATTTTGGATACAGCGTCTTACGCATCAAGTTTGCCATGATACGACCCGCTGCAATGGAATCGCCGTAACTAAACCCACCTGGCAACCCGACAAGGTCGGCTTCGTCAATAAGCGATGGGTTTTCTAAAAGTTCGTTGATGTGAACCGACCACGGTGTTGCTCCCGCAAGCGCAAAACCCTCTGCGAGTTCAAGGTCGCAGTTAATGCCTGGTGCTGTAATTATGAGTGCTTTGGTCATATTAAATCACCATCCCCTCTGCCCACGCACGAAACAGGTCTTCGATATTCCAAAAAGATGTGCCGAGTGTTAGTTTGTCCGAATCATTAAACGTACCAATCACTTCGCAAGGTACGCCTTCAAAATGTTTTTGAAGTTGATTAAGATTGTCTTCCGTTACTTCAAGTAAGTACCTTGAAGGTGTTTCAGAGAAACAAAGCGATTCATCGAGTTGTAATGATAAACCAAGACCTCCCCCAAACGCCATCTCGGCGGCGGCAACAAGTATGCCACCTTCGCTGCAATCATGCGCAGATGTAACTAGTCCGCTTCGGATTGCTTTGTGTACAAGTTGTGCATTTCGAGGTCCGTCAGTGAGTGAAACCTCTGGCAATTCCATGTTGCACGTTGCGTCAGGGTCAACCAAAAGTACGTGCGAACCACCCATCGCTGATTTTGTTTCGCCCACTAAGACCAATACATTTCCGGAGGTTTTTGCATCCATCGTGAGACATGACGAAATATCTTCGACCATACCAAAGCCCGAAATTAACATGGTTGGAGGTATATAAATAGTTTCGCCCGACTCAGTCGTGAATTGATTGTTTAGTGAATCTTTACCCGAAATAAACGGCGTTCCAAATGCTTTTGCTGCGTCATAACAGCCGTGCGAACAACGAACAAGCCGCCCTAAACTTTCTTCATCTTTTACGCCTGGCCAGCAGTAGTTGTCAAGAATTGCGATGGTCGATGGGTCGCCACCAACGCAAACAATGTTGCGGACACATTCATCGATTGCTGTTGTTGCAATTAGATATGGGTCGTCGGCAAGAGCCGTTGCAAGTCCGCTTCCGATTACAAGCCCCTTGGATGAACCGCGAACTGGCGTAATGACGGCTGCATCGGATGGAGCACTTCCAGAGAGCCCACAAAATGGGCGGATAACGCTACGACCTTGGACTTCATGATCGTACTGCTGCACGATGGATTGTTTAGATGCAATGTTTGGGTGGGCAAGAAGTTTTGGCAACATTGTTTGCACGTCGATTGGATTTGTTCCCGATTTTTTTGATTCTGGTTTATTCCAACGTGCAACTCTCGTTGCACCGTGATACCCCTCGTGCAAGAAGTGCATGTCAATTTGACCGACCGTTTCGCCATCGTACTTTAGGATTAATTCATTGCCATCAGTACCAAACTCTCCAAGATCACAAAGTTCTGCATCATGCCGATCACAAATATCTTGAATCTCTTTGACGTTATCCGGGGGTACGGACAAGACCATGCGTTCTTGCGCTTCACTAATCCAAATTTCCGATGGAGTCAGGCCTCTGTATTTCAGCGGTGCTTGTTCAAGGTTTACTGTAGCGCCAATTTTTTCGCCCATCTCGCCAACTGCACTTGAGAATCCACCGGCACCGCAATCTGTAATTGCACTAAAGAGGCAACCCGATTCGTGATTGCGTGCTTCAAGGATTGCATCGAGTGCTTTCTTTTCGGTAATTGGGTTTCCTATTTGGACTGCGTGCGAAAATTCGTCTGAGTGCGTATCGGTAAGTTCGGCGGACGAAAAAGTTGCGCCATGTATTCCATCACGACCAGTTTGTCCACCGATGACAATAATACGGTCGCCCTGCTTCGCGTCGCCTTCGATGCAATCAATTGGCATGACACCTACACAACCGCAATACACCAATGGATTTCCAGCGTAATTGTTATCAAACCAAACCCCGCCATTTAACGTGGGGATGCCCATGCGGTTTCCATAATCGCGAACACCACGAACAACTTCACCGAGGATTCTTCTTGATGGCAAACACCCTTCCGGCGGTTCATTGTCAAAGTTTGCAACGCAGAATGTGTCGGTTGCTGCAATTGGTTTTGCGGCTAAACCAGTGCCCATGATGTCACGAATACATCCACCGATACCGGTCGCTGCACCGCCGTATGGCTCAAGTGCGGACGGGTGGTTGTGCGTTTCGACTTTAAAACAAACGGCATGTTCATCGTCAAATTTAACTATACCCGCGTTATCTACAAACACGCTTAAACACCAATCGACAGATTCTTCCATCAACTCGTATGTTGCGGCGGCGACAGTTGCTTTCAATAAGTTGTGGATTGTAACTGTGCCGTCTTCGTGTTCTTCGTGGTGGGGACGGTTTGTTGCGTCTGGCCCTGTGTATCGAATCGTTGCTTTTAATGTTTTATGCACGCAATGCTCCGACCACGTTTGCGCAAGCGTTTCAAGTTCAATCTCTCTTGGTTCTCGACCAAGTGCTTTATAGTGCGCCTGAATCCCACGCATTTCTTCTAAATCGAGAAACAAATGCGCATCACGAGACATCGTTTCAAGCTGCGCGCTGCTAAGACCAGAAATTGGAATTTCGGGAACGGTCATATCGTGAGCGTGACCATGTGGAAATTCGTCTGGTTGGTATGGCGATGTGTGTATTTCGTGCACAACTGTGTTTGCAAAACAACGTTGTGCTATTTTTATTGCCTCTTCGTTGTCGGCGCCGTGGAAATCGTATCGCATTCCTGTTTGCACTTGTACTTGTGTTCCAAGCAAATGTTCAATTGCTAGTTCTACCGCTTGCGCTTCTGGATCCATCACTCCTGGTTGGGGGTGCACCTCAATCATGGAATCAGCACGAAGTGCACACGAGCCAATGTTTGACTTTTCTGTAACGGGATCGCAAAGTAATTCATTCGCAATTGTTGAAACTGATGATTCATTCAAATCGCCTTGTACAAGGTAGATTGATGTTGTTTGAATTGATGTTAGTGAGAATCCAGACTGATCTGCTTGGTGCAATGTAGCGGACCCACGCGTGTCCACACTTCCGGGAGCAGGCGAGACTTCGATGCGAAAGAGCGTCATAATACGTATAGGGTATCAGAGGTAGAACTGACGATACTATGTGTACGATGACGAAACCTCCAACTTTTGAATTGTTTACCGACGGTGCTTGTTTGGGTAATCCGGGACCCGGTGGATGGGCATACATTTTGCGTGACAGTACTGGCAACGAAATTGTTGCAAGCGGTGGTGATCCACACACAACGAACCAAAAAATGGAAGTGACCGCTGTGCTTCGGGCGCTTGAATCGCTCAAAGAACCATCCGCGATTGCAATTCACGCAGATTCTCAATACGTAACAAATGGGTTAACCCAATGGATGGACGGGTGGATCGCAAAGGGCTGGAAGAATGCATCGAAGAAGCCCGTTGCCAATCAGGATTTATGGAAACCGCTTGCAAAGTTGCGAGAAAAGCACATAATCACAACGAACTGGGTAAAAGGTCACGCTGGACACCCTGAAAATGAACGTTGCGACACAATTGCCTCTGCTGAGGCTGAAAAACTCTTGCAATAACCGTCGGAAGTAAATACGATTTGGGGATGAAACATCTCTGGGTTTTATTTGTTTTTATAAGTTCTTCTTGGGCACATGAACATTCAACCCCATGGATAGATTCGCAGAACCTTGAAAATGGTTTGTATGTTTCGGTGAGTCCACCGTGGGTCGTGCGCAAAGAAGGTGATTTCCCGGTTTCTATACAAATTCGAAATGTCGATTCAAAGCACGATGTTGTTGTAGAAGAGATTCGTCTTCTTGGAGAGCACGTGCAAAATGTTGCGCCAAGAATGATGTTGCACACCCAAGGCGATTTGCTTCAACAAGTGCAGGTGGCGAAATCTTTATTTGAAAATGGCGGTGGTCTGAAAGAACAAGAAGAGTTCGTGAACTTATTGTCGAAACTTAACCGAGAAGTTTGCAATATCAGGTTGATGGTGTCGGAAGAAACCGATTCACTGCAAATCGAAATTGATGTGCTTGAAGATGGAAAACCAAGAACGATTCGTAAAACTATATCTGTCAACAAACAGCCACCGCTTCCACGGGGTGGAGCCGCAGACGTTGCGATTGTTGTATCTGAGAAGTGTAAACAAACAGTTGTTCCGCCAAGAAGCGCAAGCACGTTGTGGTGGTTTGCGGGTGATCAACATATTCATACTTCGTTTTCGGTTGATGCTGTGATTCTTGATGGCACAGAACAAGAGCCGTATGAATATTCAGAGTATGCCGAATCTATTGGTCTTGATTGGGCGATTTTTACAGATCACTCCAACATTACCTATTCCGAACTTTGGGGTGACCGTGACTGGTACGTTGAATCACAATTTAGTTGGGGACAATCAGAGTGCCAACAATATCGCGCTGATCACGATTGGCTTTCTATATATAGCCAAGAGATGGGATTAGGACGACAGGGTTTTTGGGATTTGCCGTCACACATACTTTGTTTACCACTTGAGCAAGATTTAGCAGGGATGTTGCCCAATCCGTCGGATGGGCTGATTTATGGGCACGCAGATTGCGAATCTGAACAAACAATTATCAATCGAATTAATGATGCTGGCGCATTTGGTTTTATCGCGCATCCATACGATTGGGCGTATTTGGGGTTTTACGAATGGAATTGGGGAAATGGTACAAATGGTTGGGCTGGGATGGAATTGATGTGTGATTCTGGTGGCGGGTACGATAGTGACGATTGGTCAACATGGTACAAGTGGCATGAATTGCTTGGTGGAATTGGCGCTCCAACCAATGGAGAATTGCCAGAGCGATCTGGTTGGCCAAACCGTTTTCCTGTTGGTATTGGCGATAGCGATGCGCACGAGCCAGGATTGGTCGGAAGAATTTGGACATACGTCGCGATGGAAAGTGTCGGTCGACCTAACTTAAAAGAAGGCATGCTAGGTGGACATTGCATTGCTTCCAACGGTCCGCTTGCTTGGGTGACTGTAAACACATCGTTTACTGGCGAAGTCGCGTTGTTGCCTGAAGGTTGGGATAACAACATTGTTGTTTCAATCCGGACGAATTCTTCGATGGGATACGCGGGTGAATACAGCGCCGAGATTCTTGTTAATGGTGAGGTACGGCATACAATTGACCCCTCTGGCGTTCCATCATATTCTCTTGACTATTACGTTAATTCCCTCAACTTAGGTGCCAATGACAAATTCATAACGTTGCGAGTCACAAAGGGCGGGCTCCTTTGCCTTGCCAATCCTGTTTGGTTGCAACATACCGCCTTTGGCGATCTCGACGGTAACGGAACCATCGGTATGGGAGATTTACTAACGATTATCAGCGATTGGGGCGATTGCACGAGTTGTCTTAGCGACCTCGATCAAGACGGAACTGTTGGCACATCCGACCTGCTCTCCCTCATCGCCATCTGGTAATTGGGACAGTCCTTATCCAACTACCTATTAAAAAATCCTAAGGGATTCTTTTTGCGCTTTTTGGAGCTAGATATCAATATTTTTGCAGCGTGCTTAAGCGTTATCGGACTGTGTATTGGGCGTGGATGGTTGCTTCTCGTGCCAGTATTGGTATGATATGTGGCTCGCCTGACGGAGGGCGAATCAAACCACTATCTCGGAACTACTTATGCCAACAATCAACCAACTCGTACGAAAACCAAGAAAGACGCCAAAGGTCAAATCTAAAGTTCGTGATATTGAAGGATGCCCACAAAAACGCGGCGTCTGCCTTCAAGTTCGAACGGTTACACCAAAGAAGCCGAACTCCGCGCTTCGTAAGGTCGCACGGGTTCGTTTATCAAACGGCAAGGAAATCACCGCATACATTGGCGGCGAAGGACACAACCTACAAGAACACTCCATCGTGCTTGTTCGTGGTGGTCGTGTTCGTGACCTTCCTGGTGTTCGATACCACGTTGTTCGCGGTTCGCTTGACACCCTTGGTGTCGACGCCCGTAAACAAGGTCGTTCCAAGTACGGCACTAAAAAAGGTAAGTAAGTAACCGCACAATTCTGTGCAAGCAAGTAATCGCACCCGGAAGTAATAAATATTCCAACTAGTGGTGCGGTGAACAAAGTCACAACTCCGTGACAGATGAGCTGAAAGGAAAAGCAATGGCTGGACGAATTACAAAATCAGAAGAGCAACTAAAACCAGACCCAAAACATGGTGACAAGGTTTTAGCAAAATTCATTAACTGTTTCATGAAAGATGGCAAAAAGGCCGTCGCGCAACGCGTTATGTACGACGCACTTGACCAAATCGAAACAAGACTCAAAAAAGAAAAAAGCACAGAAGAAGATGCTCCAAAGAATGCAATGGACGTCTTCCACAAAGCGCTTGAAAACGTTCGACCAAACGTTGAAGTTCGCTCCAAGCGAGTTGGCGGCGCAAACTACCAGGTTCCTATGCCGGTGAACGCTCGTCGTCGCCAAAGCTTAACCTTCCGATGGATTATCACAGCATGCCGTGCTGAAAAAGGTAAACCGTTCGCACGATGTCTTGCTAAAGAACTTTGGGACGCATCAAAAGGTGACGGCAAAGCTGTCAATACTCGTGAGCAAACGCACCGTATGGCAGAAGCCAACAAAGCGTTCTCACACTTCGCGTTTTAATATATGGCAACTCCTGATCGCTACCACCGCCAACGGCTCGTCGATGGCATCGGCGACCAGGGACAACTTGCAATTTCAAACTCTGTTGTTGCCATTGTTGGTGTTGGCGCACTTGGTTGTATGTCTGCATCCATACTTGCAAGAGCTGGTGTTGGTAATCTTGTGCTTATTGACCGCGACATCGTCGAAACAACAAACTTGCAAAGACAGGTGTTGTTCACCGAAGAGGATGCAGAATCGCAACAGCCAAAAGCAAGCATTGCCGCTTCTCGTCTTGCAAAAGTAAACAGCGAAATAAAAATCACACCCCACGTTGAAGATTTAACATCGCGCAACATCCACCGTCTTCTCGACGGCGTGGATGTCATTGTCGACGGACTTGATAATTTTAATGCACGCTATCTTCTTAATGATTTTGCTGTAAAAACAAACACCCCCTTTATGTTCGCTGGTGTCATCGCGGGGCAAGGCAATGTCATGACAGTCATCCCAGAGACAACACCGTGCCTTCGGTGCCTCTTCCCAAATCCGCCCGCACCCGGTTCACAGGATACATGCGACACTGTGGGAGTTCTAGCACCCGCAATTGGCATTGCTGCCTCTTGCCAGTGTATGGATGTGATTAAATATCTAACTTCAAACGAAGAAAAAATCTCGCGTACTCTCCTCACGTTCGATTTGTGGAACTCTGAAAGCAATCGAATTAGTTACGGTGAACCTAATGAAACTTGCCCATGTTGTGGTCAACTTGATTTTGAGTACCTGAACGAAACCGTCTCCGATCCCGTGTCTCTTTGTGGTCGATTGGCCGTGCTGCTGCCAAGCATAGATGCGTTCGATTTAGAAATGGCTACAAAAAAACTACAAGAACACGGCTCTTTCGAACTCTCAGACACTATGGTTCGTGGTGAATTTCATGAAGAACGAGCGACAGATGGCAGCGCAATCAAGATGCTCTGTTTTCATGATGGTCGATCTATTATTCACGGCACCGACGACATCCGCCGCGCAAAAGCAATATTTGAAAGATATGTTGGTAATTAACCCGTTGCCCCTTATACTGTGAGTTTACCCATGAAAAATCAGCCAATTATTGAAACAAAGCCTGCACACCTTCCAACCTGTTTGGATGGACCAGTCACCTTGCGCACACTGCGAAAGTGGTCCATGGCAAATGAAAAGTGGTCTATGCTTACATGCTACGACGCAACCACGGCAAGGTGGATGGCGGAAGCGGGCTTGCCAACCATGCTCGTAGGAGATACTGCAGCAGAAATGATACTTGGTTACGACAGTACCATTCACGCACCGCTTGATTTTCTTATTACGCTCACCGCCGCAGTCAAACGCGGTGCTCCAAATGTTTTTGTCATGGGCGATATGCCTTTTTTAAGTTATCAAGTTGACGAGGCGTCTGCAATTCAAAATGCAGGCCGTTTCTTAACAGAGGGCACTGCGGACGCAGTCAAACTTGAGGTTGATGGTCGATGGGTTGATAGGTTTGCAGCCATTTGCAGTGCCGGTATTGCGGCTGTTGCACACCTTGGTTCAAAACCACAACAAGCCAAACAAACGGGCGGATACACCGCCGCTGGTCGTAGTGCAGAAGCTGCAAAAGTAATTGTAGAAGATGCAATTGCAATGGAGCAAGTTGGCGCTTCAATGCTGTTGCTCGAAGCAGTTCCCGAAGAAGTTTCAAAGGCCGTTGTTGAAGCCACTTCCATTCCGGTCATCGGTTGTGGTGCAGGAACGAGTTGCCACGGGCAAGTTGTTGTCATGCAAGATTTAGCTGGGCTAACAAAATGGCAGCCATCTTTCGCTAAACCAACTGCAAATGTTGGAAACGAAATCGCTTCCGTGGCAAAGACGTGGATGCAAAACGTTCACGCAAGCACCATTGGAAAACATCCATATAAAATGCTCGATGGTGAATCGGAACATTTTCAAGCATAACTTGACGCTATTAATTCCTTGGTAATTGGGTGTGATGGGCTGTGAATGACTGAAGTAATATCACCACGTTCTACTATTTTTCCCTTGGACACGACAATGGCTTCATCACAAAATTCATTTACAACTGCTAAGTCATGCGTAATAAACAGCAGAGTTAATCCAAGTTCGTTCCGAAGATTTGCAAGAAGTTTTAAAATTTTTGCTTGCACCGTGACGTCGAGTGCAGAGGTTGGTTCATCACAAATTAACAATTCTGGTTTGAGCGAAATTGCTCTTGCGATTGCAATCCTTTGTTTTTGACCGCCAGAAAATTCGTGGGGGTAACGGCTTGCATCTTCTTTTTGCAACCCAACCTGTACCAATAACTCCTCGGCACGTTTAGCAAGTTCTTTACCCTTTGCAAGCCCGTGAACGAGCAATGGCTCGGTAATTATTTTTCCAACACGCATGTACTCATTTAACGAACCCCCTGGATCTTGAAAAACCATTTGCATGCGCGCTCGCATACCGCGTATTGCTTTATTATTCAGCGAAGACAAGTCTATTCCATCAAAAATAATTTGTCCGCTTTTTGGAATGACGAGTTGTGCAACTGCTCTTGCAATTGTTGATTTTCCAGAACCACTCTCCCCAACTACTCCAAGTGTCGTGCCTCGACTGAGCGAAAATGTCACACCGTCGACTGCGGAAATCTCCTCTTTTCCCAGGGGGAATGTGACTTTGAGGTCAATAATTTCAAGTAGTGGTCGATTGCTGTCCATCATCTGCTTTGGGTATGGTATCTTCGACAACTAGACACCATGAAACAATATCTTGATTTATTAGAACATGTCCTTCGCCATGGAAGTGTGAAAGACGACCGTACTGGAACTGGCACAAAAAGCGTTTTTGGGTGGCAAATGCGGTTCAACTTGGCTGATGGATTTCCCCTTGTAACGACAAAAAAAATCCATACGCGCTCTATTTTCCACGAACTCCTATGGTTTTTGCGCGGTGAAACAAATATTTCCTACCTCAAAGAAAACGGTGTTTCTATCTGGGATGAATGGGCAGACGAAAACGGTGATCTTGGGCCTGTTTATGGCTCCCAGTGGCGGTCTTGGAAAACAACTGATGGAAAAACTGTTGATCAAATTACAAATCTGATTGAGGGAATTAATAATAATCCAGATTCAAGACGTCACATTGTGAGTGCTTGGAATGTTGGCGAGATCGACCAGATGGCGTTACCTCCCTGCCATACCATGTTCCAGTTTTATGTTGCTAACAACAAGTTGTCGTGCCAGCTTTATCAACGCAGCGCGGATATTTTTCTTGGTGTTCCGTTCAACATTGCGTCATATGCTCTTCTCACCATGATGATTGCACAAATAACCAACTTGGAACTCGGTGATTTTGTACACACGTTCGGTGACGCGCACTTGTACTCCAATCACATTGAACAAACAAACGAGCAACTAACTAGAGAATCTCGCGCACTCCCGCAAGTAAAACTCAATCCTGCGATTACTTCTATATTCGATTTTACATACGAGGATATTGAACTTGTCGGTTATGAACCACACCCACACATTAAAGCTCCGGTAGCGGTGTAATTCTATGGAAATTGTTGTAGCGATGACGGACAATTTTGTGATTGGTGCAAACGGTGATATGCCTTGGCACTTACCAGCCGACTTGCGACATTTTAAAAAACTTACTTCGGGTGGCGCAATTGTCATGGGAAGGCGAACATGGGAATCTATTGGCGAGCCACTTCCAAATCGGAAAAATATTGTTATTACAAATCAGAGTGAGTATGAAGCTAACGGAGCAACCGTTGTGCATTCGCTAGACGAAGCCGTGCAAGAAGCCGAAGAATTTCGACTTTTTATAATCGGTGGCGGAGAAATATATAAAGCCGCACTTGATTGCGCAACTTCGTTGCACATCACACGAATACATACATCCATAGAGGGTGACACCTTTTTTCCAAAATTTGATAAAGCAAACTGGAGGTTGATTGAATCCACATGCAGGCCATCGGATTCTGGAAATTGTCACAATCTAACCTTTGAATTGTGGTCTAGGGTGTAAATACGCCCATTTCTGGTTTGAGCGGTTGCATCGTGCCGATAGAAATGCAGCACGATGGAAGAACAACTCCCTCTACTCTCAACCCTTCATTGCTGCCCATATATTGAAGATGGGCATTCAGCGTGTTCAAGCCGTTTCACTCTTGGTCGTCTTGATCAAGCATGCAGCGTTTGTTTTGGGACATTTAAATCCTGCGAAATGTACCGGCAACTTGCCGGTGTTACTCATAACGCGTCTTTAGATATGACGATCAATGGCCACGCTGTCGAACTACGACCAACAGGTTCGTGATTTTTTTGGTTACCTACGGGTTGAAGCGGGGTTGTCATCGGCAACGCTCGAAGCGTATCGCCACGACCTTGAGCAACTACGCAAAGAATTAGTTGCGGAAAGCATTACTTGCTGTAGTGCGGTTACACCAACAATTCTCGCCGCACACATACGCCAGTTACACCGAGAGCGTGGTTTGCAACCATCAAGTGTTGCGAGGCATCTTTCAACAATTCGAATGTTGTTTCGATTCTTACAGGCATCCAAAAGAATAGAATCGGATCCAGCAAGATTACTTGAAACACCCACGCGCTGGAAAAAGTTGCCAGACGTTTTATCTCAAAAAAAAATGAAGCAACTTGTTGAAGTAGCAAACCCTAAGTTTGGACGGTTGTGGCAACGTGACCGTGCGCTTGTTGAACTGATGTATGCAGGGGGTATGCGAGCCAGTGAAGTAGCTGGAATTAACCCAGACGATTTTAAAGAAACGTTAGGCGTTGTCATGGTGACTGGAAAAGGAAATAAACAGCGCCTTGTTCCGGTTGGCAAGCCAGCGATTGAAGCAATCAATCAGTATTCCAACGAACTTCGACCAACCCTTCTACGATTTGAAGACGGTCGCGATGAGGGCCGGCTGTTACTTTCAAACACAGGTAGGCCTCTAGAGCGAGTTGCCATTTGGCAAATCATCCGCAAACTTGCGAAAAATGCTAACCTCGGTGATGTACACCCACACACTCTTAGACACAGCTTCGCTACTCACATGCTTGCAGGTGGCGCCGACCTTCGTGTTGTGCAAGAACTTCTTGGGCACAGTGATATTGGCACGACCCAGGTTTACACACATATTGACCGCTCTCAGCTCAAGGCTGTTGTCGCCAAATACCACCCAAGACCGTAAACCACCAAAAAAAACGTTCTGCTTGTGGCCCAAATGTTATGATGGTGGGATGAGTATGGGAGCATTGGCATTACTGGTTTGTGGGATAATTAACGTACAGCCAATGTGTACTGAACGGGATTTTCAAATGGCACTCGGGACATCTATTCAGGGAGACCACGAATTTGTCGCCAGAGCAGTTTTTGACGATTATGTAGAGCGGGCCCAGGAAATACAGACTGTAGTTGACGATCAAAATATGTCGACGATTGAGAAGCTTGACATTCGTCTACAACAAACGATTCAAGCAGATAATTTATTTGATGAATTTTTGGATTCACTCTCGGTTTTAAACAATGAAGAAATATGGAAGATGGGAATTGTTAATCTTCGAAGATCCGTATTCCTTGAAGCAAGAAAACAAAACAACCCGTGGCCGTCAACTGTTTGGGTAAATTTACCAAATGTTGCTTCCGTGCCCAAAAGTGTGCTTCTTAGAATTGACGCCTTTTTAATCGAAAATATAGACCATGACATACAAGATAGATTTGGAGCTGCTCGGGCCAAACTTAGTGGGACTCATGATGATTGTCGATTGTTTGAAAAACAAGCAATGGAACGATGGGGAGATTATACGGATATCGTTGAACCACATATAGAAGAAAATATTAAATCCATTTTATATCCACAACTTACACAAGACTCAACAGTAGAGCGGATTATTTCGTGGATTGTTAACAATATTGACGATCCGACAATTAAAGACAAAGCAAATTTACAACTTGCCGTATGGAAGACCACACACACTAAACAACAGCAAGAGGTTATATCGTTAATACGTAGTGCAAGAATAAATTTCGGTTTTGATCCGTGGTCACGTGGATGTGGCGACCAAAGTTTTTCTCGACAATCTAGAATCAAAAACAAACTATTACAAAAAACAGCTGAAATACAAGAGTCAACTGAGACTACGTGCAAAACAGTATTGCAGTTACTTTCACCTGAGCAACGTCAACGATTCAAAGATGACACGTAGAATTTTTTGATCACGGTTTTCCACTCGTTTGTGGATTCCGCTTGTATAAAGTGTTTTTTGACTTCGTCTGTTTCGGGATGATAAGTAGAAAAATGAATACCAAACTTTCTCATCAATCGCGATGCTTTTTTCTCGCCGTGCAGTTGTGTACAGAGCAAAAGATGGTCGAGCAACGCCGCTCGCTGTTGCTCCATTGTCGGTGGTTGCGGTGTTTTCCCAGCCATGAGCTGTCTCGCCTGTGTAAAAATCCAAGGGTTGCCAATACATCCACGAGCAACTGAGACTCCTTGCACGTGAGTTTGCTGCATCATGCGAAATATATCTGCCGCACACCAAATGTCGCCGCTTCCAAATACAAGCGCATCGGGTCGATTTGTCGTCAACTCCAACAAGAACTTCCAATCAGATGGACCCTGGTATCTTTGCTCAACCGTTCTCGGATGCACCGTTGCCCAACTGTAGCCTACGGCATAGACGTGATCAAAAATCGTGTAAAAGTTTTCTTTGGATAGTTTTGAATCATCCCAGCCCCGTCGAAGCTTAACAGTGGTTGGAATCTTTTCGGGCACAGCTTCACGAACAGCAGAAAGAATAGCGCATGCTTCATCGGGTGCGGTTAAAAAATGACCACCGCGATTTCGACGGCGAACTTTTTTTACAGGGCATGCAAGATTAACATCTATCGTGTCATACCCCATGTCAACAAGTATCGCAGCACCACTTGCCATTTCGTCTGGGTTTGTGCCAATAACTTGCCCCGCGATTGGATGGTCATCAAATCCCGCCGCTGTATTGCCTTCTATTTCTCCCGCCTCTTCAGCAAGAAGGTCTGGGTCCTCTTTTCTGCGACCTTTTCCGCCACAAATAAGTGTACGATCGAGAAGTGCCTCGGTTACGCAAAATGGACACCCGTGCCGTCTAGCGATAAGTCGCATCGCGCCATCGCTGTATCCCGCAAGTCCCGCTTGATAAAAAGGAACATCAAACCCCTGAACAAGGTTTGATATTCGTGGATCAACTACGGTGTTTCGTGCAAACTCTGCAATTTCTTGGTGCGACGAGTCGCTGGATGCGGGTTCCAAATTTAATCCTGTTGATCAATAACAATCAAGCCAATAAGGTCTGAGTCTTCTGCTATTTGCAGTTCTGCAAGAACCAGTGGCGTTGGCTGATCAGTCCGCCAGACACCGCCAGCGTTGAATTGTTCGCCATAATCATCGCGCAAATACCAAAGGTTCAATCGCATGGTTGAACCCGCCCGTAACGGTGGAAGTTCTTTTGAATATCGTTGATTCACCCACAGTGTTGCGTCGTTGTAATCGTCCGCGGTACTGTTCACGATATCAACGTACTGATCGGTGCGAATTACCTGGATTGGAATAGAATTCTGAACATGCAATTCCATCGGATACGGTCTAGATGCGAGATTTGGATTGCCCGACGGGTTGTAGCATGCTGGCAATAACAAAATCATTAGCGCAAGTATTGTAAATTTCATTTTGAATCTCCAAAGGAAAGTTCCCTGCTAAAAAATCCAAGCCCACACGCTTCCTTCGCCATCGCAAGCGTTTCTTCTGTTTTTGCATTTGCGCGAACTGTACCGTCGCGGATAATGTCAATAATAGTGTTATCGTCACCATCATATTGTGCTCTTCGCTCTTGCATTGGTGCAAGTAATTCGCTGATTGATTCGGCCACTTCCAACTTGATGTGTCCATCGCCAATATTATCGCCGCGAACATATTTGTCTTTTAATTCTGCCGCGCGATCAACGTCGGTAATAAAAATATCCACATATTGCATGAGCGAACTGTCTGGGTCACCGGGGTCGGTCATTGATTGTCGGCCTGTGTAGAGTTGTCCAAGTTTCTTCTTCACTTTCTTAGGGTTGTCGGTAATTAAAATTGCATTGTTCAATGACTTGCTCATTTTGTTTATACCATCGGTGCCAATAAGTTTTCCAACCTTACCAACGTCCGCTCTTGGAATTGGAAAGACGCCCTTCTCTATCATAACTGGGTCATCGTCTTCAACATTCTCGTCAATGCCACAATACAGTTTGTTGAATCGCCTAGCAACTTCTCGAGTCAGTTCAATGTGCGGTACTTGGTCTTCGCCAACCGGAACTGCGTGTGCACGGAAAGCGAGAATATCAGCTGTCTGACCAACAGCATATAACGGAAATCCAAAACTATAGTTTTCTCCAAGACCCTTAACTTTTATTTCTTCTTTTAGTGTTGGGTTTCGCATCACTCGATTAAAGGGCAACAACATTGCAAACAAAAATGTTAGTTCCGCAATTGCGGGTGTTTCCGATTGAAGAAAAATTGCAGCTTTGCTTGGATCAATTCCCATTGCCAAATAATCTCGAACTATTTCGAGAGTGTCAGCGTGAATCTCGTTCGGGTTTCCAAATAGGGTTGTATAGGCATGCATGTTTGCTAACAAAAAATAACAATCGTGCGTTTCCTGCAATTCCACTCGCCGGCGAACCGACCCAAAATAGTGACCAAGATGCAACTGTCCCGTTGGGGTGTCGCCCGTAAGAATAACTTCGCGAGTGCTCATAAGTGCGTACTGTAAACAAATGCGATATTCATTGCGTTGAAAACGATATGAATTACGATTGGGGCGATCATCCCGCCACTTTTCACTCTTGCCCAACATAAACCCAACGAGAGCACGAAGAGACCAACGATTGCTGATGGCTGCGCGGCTCCAATGTGCATCACTGCAAAAAAGGCACTTGTCGCAATAGCCGCTTTCCAGACTGTTTTTCCTCCAATAACCGCGTCAAACGCGGGCAAAATCAGCCCGCGATACATAACCTCTTCAAAAATGCCAGCTCCCAGAGTAACACAGGCCACAACTATCCAGGTAGAAGCGCCCCATTGTGCACCAGAAAGTTGTTTGAGCGTTTCGTGCCCCAAATTGCTCGGTGATTCCATTCCCGCTAGTACCATAACTGCGTGTCCAAGCGCCGCAACAGTAAGTGCGATTGGAACAAAAACCACAAAAGTGGTGCAAGAAATGGGGAGAATGTGGCGAGAACTGTGTTTTTTGCTAAGTTTTACATACAACAATAAAATCGGAACCTGCGCAATCATCGCCGAACCATATAGCCAAGCCATGCTCTGCATTGTGCCCTCTTCACCGCGCCCGTCGCCCCACCATGCACCAAGTCCAGCCAGCACGAACATAGCAAGGCAAAGAACGCCCGCCATCGTTGGGGTGATTGAAGTATCGAGCATACCACGCCTTGGAAGCATACTTCGTCCAGATTTCACGAACCAAACACCGATAGCAATGGAGAAAATCACGAGCAGAAGAGTTGTAAAATCGAACAAAGGCACTTCCGCTGTTTGTAATTCTTCGTTACCCTTGGCAACAGGCGCACAGATGGCAATCACACTCAACACAATTATTGATTTTAAACGCGTGGAGGTCGCACGGCAACGAAAAGCAAAACCGCTTGAGGAGGTTCGTGCACAGGCGGAGGAGCAGGACCGACCACGGAATTTTTTTGGGGCAGTTGTCAATGGCCACACGAAGGGCAGCACGAGTGTTATTGCCGAAGTGAAACATAAAAGTCCATCGGCTGGCATCATTCGTGAGGATTTTAATCCAGTTTCCATCGCCCTAGCGTACGAGAAGCACGGCGCCGCCGCTATCTCTTGTTTGACAGATAGTGAGTTTTTTGGTGGAAGTTTGGAATACCTCTCAAAAATTAGGGGAGCTGTTGCGCTGCCAGTACTTCGGAAAGACTTCA
>PVBE012268060.1_pt1 | contig 18134 bp, 10 predicted proteins | sample 1631181 | NCBI WGS metagenome assembly PVBE01 (sample SAMN08397723, study PRJNA350692) | Marine metagenome, whole genome shotgun sequencing project. | isolation source: water | place: Pacific Ocean | collected 2012-04
CACCCAAGGAGTCTCTTTGACTATGAAGAAAGCCTTCAGGCTGAACTCCACACCACCCTCGCCGGAGCTGTTGCCGAAGAGATGCAGTTCAGTTCCTGCACCGGCAGTGGGGGAGACTGGAGACTCTTTCACCTTCGTCTCCTGGGAAGAGCGGCAAAACGGAGGGGTGATCTGCGAGACGATTCACCGGTCAAAGGGCCTCGAACGAGACGCAGTGGTTGTGGTCACCGAAGACAAGGGCCTCTCACGCCACCTCCTCTACGTGGGACTGAGTCGCGCAGTTTCCCACCTCGTAGTAGTTGCACCTCAAGAGTTGCTTGACCGAATGGTGTAGCGGCACGAGTAGGGAGTGGATCTTTCGGGGACCTCAGTGGACCCGGATCGGGAATGGCCATCAGGTCTTGATCTCAGCGACGGCCTGACCTACTAACACTGGCGAGTTGTCTGCCCGAATAAGGCGTCCGCGATCGCTCGGCATCATCTACCTAAGGCCTTTTGCGCGTATCTACACCTGACGGCTCGGTGTCGCCTCACCCTATGGCCGGGAGCGCCTGTCGACTCCTGGGAGATCTGGCTCACCCGCCGTGGTGGGCGTTCCGGCGCCCAACAACACATGAGGCCCATTAAAAAATGAGTCTTGAGGGCTACCTGACCCGGTTGTCCTGGTGTTAGGACCGAACCCGCTTAGTACAGGGGGTGGGACTTTTCTTTTGGATGTCCTTTTCCGGTGTTTCTGTGGGGTAAATAGGCCGAGCACCCCGCTGTGTGACGATTGTCATAGGGGATGTCTAAGGTGTGAAACGTGGTCGCTGCAGGGCGTATCAAGGACGTGTTGGAAGACATGGGCTTTCTGGCGATGGGTAGGCAAGGAAACTGGCCGATCGAGTCGGAGTCGAGTCGAGAATACGCCGCCGTGAACTGGTCGAGTGCTGGGATGGCTCGCATCAAGAATCGGGGCGCTGAGATCCCAACGAGTGCGCTCGAGGAACTCGAAGCGTTCGCCACCTCAGGTCACGATGATCAACTTTCGGAGGTTCTCGACATTTGGGCGTGGTACGCCCCGATCCATTTCTTCGGCGACCAGTGGGGTATCTACATCAGACAAGAAGCGCTTCTCATCCTGGCGGGACGGATCGGAGGTCGTCTGACCAAAGACAAGATCACGGATCAGTCAACGGCCTGGGATCTGCTTCGAAGCGCCCTGTACGCCCTTTACTTTCACGAGGCGTTCCACCACTACGTCGAGTCGTTTGCGATCCGTCTCGAGTTGATCGAAAACGAAAGTCGATACGAGCCCTACCACAACACGGTCTACCGGCAATCGGGTGGAGAAGGTGAGCCCGTGGAGGAAGCTCTGGCCTGTGCCGAGATGTTGCGCCGAGAGAGGAAAGAGTCCGGCCTGAAGACACTCTCGGTTGATGTCCGGCGGGCGACTCGTCAAATGCTCAAGGAGTGGATCCCCAGCCTTCCGGATGGGTATCGGAATGGCGTTGACCTCGTCGAGGAGACGAGTTTCAAGGCGGCCCAAAATCGTCTCAGTTCGCAGATCCAGACTGCCAGACGAGATTCCACCGATAAAGAGTTGCGGTGGCGGCTGATTCGCCGAGACATGTACAGGGGGATGTGCGACTGTCGGAGTCACACGTACCTGGTGGGTACGGGGTCCCCTTCGAGCGTCGGAGGCTTGTGCCTCCCGGCCAGCGGCGCGAAATCCTCAGGTTCTAGGTGACTCCACAGTGATGTCAGCTTGCGCATGTATTGAGAGTGACTCATGGCGCTGTTAGACGACTACCACCAGAGGTTGGCGGAGCACTTCACTGGACTCGTTACGACCCGCACGGAAGAAGTCAACCGGTTCGGTTCCGTGGTCCAGCAAGTCTTTGCGATTGAACACGGCCTTTCTGAGGAAGAGCTCGAGGAGATGAGGAGCGCACTCAGAGAAACCCTGAGTGCGGGTAGGCCTCTAGGGCCCTCTGTGTTGCCGCTTGTTGTTGTCGCTACTGAAGTGGCGTTCGAATACACGGGCGAATATTGGCCACCACTATTTGAGGCAATCGGAGTTGAAGACACTCACAGGTGGCGGAGACGAGTCTGCGACTACTTCCAGGACTTCGCTGACCGATACAACGGACCGCGGCCGTCAGGACCGTTCGCCGAGCACTTCAACCTCATCGTCTGGCCGCTCGCAAACGCAATCATTGCAATGGACCTGCAGAAGCACCTCGTTCATTCCTTGAAATCGGTGATTGCGAGGCACGACCCAGCCCGCCCTTTGAGGCTGTACTCCCCCGATGAACTGGGAAACCTCATTGGTTCTCAGGTGTCCGCTGACCTGCACGCGCCTTCTCGGTACAAGAAGCTTTGCCAAGATACGGAACTCATAGGGACGGTGACTCTGGCCTACGTGGGCGGTCACGGAGATGATGCGTTCAGCTTTCCCGATGTGGCCACGATGAAAAAGATCACCGATGGCCTGAGCGACACCGACCAGAGCGACCTGAAAGACATACAAAGAAAGGAAAGGGACAAAAGTAGGAGGTGGGAAAGGGAGAGACGCCAGAGGAGGGGAGAGGGTCGCGGTGGATGGGTCCAACAACGAACCGCCCCACTACTTCGGGTTGTTCTCAAGGACAGAGCCTGGTTCGCCGAGGTGCAACTACCCGACCCGGCCTCTCTCGTTCGCTTAGTCCCCTTACTAGATGGGGAACTTCGAAACCGGAGGCTGTGGATAGCGGGTTGTGACCGCCCAGTTGAGGCGGGACAGATTTTTCGCCATCGAAACTGGAACTTGCTGAAAACTTGGCCACCTGATGGCGAACCACTTATCAAACTCGACGGTGTCGATAGCGAGGATTTGATCGCGCTCCGCCTGAAGAAGCATTGTTCGCTTGCCTCCGAACCGTGGCTCTTCGAACTGGAAGACCCAACCTCCGGTCCAGAACGAATAGGAAAGATCGTTCGGCCAGGGGGCCAGTACTTGCTGATCCGTCGTGAACCTATTGTCGATCCCCCGGGATGGGCCGAAACCGTCGAGTGCGGCACATCAGACGTTCATGCCTACCGGATGGACCTTCCAAAGGAACTTGATCCGGCTTGTTCTAACTTGCTCAAGGAATTGGAACTTGAGCCCAGGGTCGGTATAGGAGTGACTCCCGTTGGTCTACCGCCCGCCTACTGGGAAGGCGACGGAGTCGCTGAGTGGACTTTGGGTGAACCAGTCGTGCTTCAGCTGTCGTGCTCAGGTTCTCCGGCTTCGTATGAGGTCAAGGTTGATGGAGGTTTCGAGAGCATCCGCCAGCCTTGGCCTGATGGAGAGCAAACCGTCTATGTCCAGTTCAAGGATCTTGCAGTGGGAGAGCACGATGTCGAGGTCTCCTTCTTATTTGACGATCAATCCGAGTGGTCAGTTAGTGATGAGTTCGAGATCAATATTCGGCCCGAATACACAGGGTCGAATACCCGTCAGGCACTCAGGATTCACTCTCTATCGGAACGGCCCAGTTTGAATGACCTTTGGCTTGGCTCTACTGACCTCGAGTTCACCGGTCCGGACGGTGCAGAGGTGCATGTAACCGTTTGTTTCGCCACCAATGATGGGAGCGCTATTCCGGAGGCGTCGTTCAAATGCGAGTTACCTCTTAGTGCGCCTGATTGGCACAGCCGCTTTCGGGAGGAGGTGAGAACTCGTGAAGATCTCATTTTCACCTATGACGAAGAGTTGATGGAGGGTTGCTCAGTCCAGATCGACCATTCTGAGTTTGGCAACCACAGAGTTGACTTTGATCGCTTCTACCCGCCTTTCGTGTGGCAGTTCATCAGTTCGGACGAGCGTGGTTACGGGGTCAAGTTGCGTCTTGCTGATGGTATTGATCCAGATGGACTGGTGGGTAATCAGTACCCGTCCCTTATTGCTGACCGGCCCAAGGAGAATTTCGAGCTTGTTCCAGACATCGTTCATCGGGCTCGGCTGGGGGCGCTATTTGAGGCCGAGACTGAAAGTGACGAGATCACTGCCCTTGTCCCCCCGATAGAAGATAGTGAGGTAGATGCTGAGTTCTTTCGAAACAGTTATTTCGACGCGGGTCACCCAGTGTGGCCCACCTACCACCTCGTTGAGATATATCAGAAGTGGGCCACGGCAGAGCCGCCTCCGGAGGTACCGTCCGAAAAATTCCGTCAACGGGTGTGTAGAGCTCTCCTCTCCCACATGGCGGCTGTGGTGTGTGGAGACCTCTGGGGCGAGGTCGAGAAGAAGGCATTAGGAGACGACTGCTCCATTGAAGACCTATGCGAATTGCTGACCAACTATCAGGGGCCGAATAGCGAGATTCTGGCGGAACTTGTCGAACGCCGTGCGGAACTCATCGCGCTGCCACTCCCGCAGCGGTACGCCGCACTTGAAGTAGCTCTATCTAGATGCGTCGGATCAGTTGAAAGAGCCTCCTCGGTCTGTTCGCTCGTCAAGTTGGCAGCCAACCCATCCCTATTCGACCTGGATTCAAACGAGTTGAAAAGTGCCGCCTCCGATGCAGAGAGATGGCCGGCGCTGTTGCGCGTAACTAGAGCCCTAGTCCTCTTGGCGTATTTCCAGGGTCAGCGCACCGCTGAAAGTGACCTCTACCGGGGTTGGGAATGGAACTGATCAGCCGTAGTGCAGACGAGGTCAGCCGCGAACTAGTACGACTCGTTGTCGAGAGCCGCGACGATCTTGAACTCGGTTCTCACGAGGTACTCGCACAACTTGTCCGACGGGTTGCATCGTTCAAATGCCCGACAACGAACAGAGAACTCGCGAAGCCTGTTCTCGAGTCGTTGAAGGGTCTGGTCGGAGAGGAGCAACTGAGTGATCTAAAGGAACTGCTCCTCGGAGAGCGTGACGATGGCCTCATTGACAGCCTCATTGGCTGTGGGGATCTCCAAGAGGTCACGCCAGCCGGAAATCACGGTCATCCTGCGGGAAAGCAGTTGTACCTGGGAGCACCGGCGTTCCTGCGCCGGGACAACGGGGACTGCCTGGTAATCGGGATCCGGTCTGAAGGTCGACGACTTCTACCGGACTTCGAAGACCGAATTGAGCACACGGGACATGTGCGATGGTTCCGTTCCGTTGACGGTGAGTCGCCAGCCTCGATTCTTGGCGGCCTCGAGCTAAGGGAACTGCTCGAACACGAGTGGTTGCGGCGGCCAGTGGAAGTCACTTCCGAAGAACTGGTGAGCAAATATGACCAAGCGCTCAATCAGGAGAACCCAATCGGTGGTGGCCAGATCGAAGGGCTCGAGTTACTTGACTCAGATCGACCATCGAGGAACTACCGCGCTCGTTGGGGGGAGCCAACCAGAACACACACCGGCAACTATGTGGCCAGACGGCCCCAGGCACATTCGGATCCCCGCTGGTGTTATGTGGCAGTCGACAGTGGACAAGTGAAGTTTGCTCTTGACCTTCCCCTGCTCGACCCGTTCTGGGCCCGGGGATGCGACGAAGCATGGCGACTCCAGGCCGCCATCGACAAGAACCTGAATCACCCACTTGTTGTCACCGTGACCGGTCAGGATTCCGGTGAAGACCTCCTCAATATTCTTTCGATGCCACCACCAAGGTGGGTGCAAAGGCGCCTGGATACGGTCGGGCGGGTCATTCAACCGGAGAGGGGTTGGCCACGTTGGTGCTTCAGACGGGACGACGTAGATGAGGAGATCAGGTTCCTAGAGGCCATGATGTTCTGCCGGGTTGAGAGGAGATGACCATCAGTGAGTTCTGATCTAACAGCGATCGAAACCTTCGACCAGATCAAAGAGGCACTCCAGGACTACATTTCCGCCAGTTACCACATCAGCGACTCGGAACTAGTCGAGCGCCGCAAGGCACTACTCGAACAAGAAGGGGTCCTCTATCGAGATCCCTTCATAGAAAGCACCCGCCGGTACAAGACGTCGTCCAGTTTCTCGAGCTTGAACCTTCCACCGGAGGCGCTTGCCCTGTTGGAAATTCTTGCCACTGAGCGTGCTGATGATGACAGCCCGCTGGCCTATGACCCGCCGTATACCCACCAGGCAGCCGCGTTGGAGGAGGTCCTGGCGGGAAAGAGTCTGGTCGTCACTACCGGCACCGGTTCAGGCAAAACCGAAGCCTTCCTGTACCCGGTGCTCTCCAAACTGGCTATGGAGGCACAATTGTCGCCGGAGTCGTTTTCTAAGCCCGCTGTGCGAGCACTGGTCCTCTACCCGATGAATGCGCTAGTGAACGACCAGTTGGGTCGTCTTCGGATGTTGGTGGGAGGCGATGCCGTCGCCGCGGCGTTCACGAACTGGGGGGGCCGACCGGCCCGCTTTGCCCGCTACACCAGTCGAACCCTCTACCCCGGTGTGCGCAGCTCGAAGAAGGACTCAAGCAAACTGGCGTCACTCAATCATTTCTACGTCAAACTCCTCGAGCAAGCGCGAAGTCACCCGTGGGCTGCAGAGCGCATTGACGAACTCAAGCGAAGAGGAAAGTGGCCGGCCAAGCCCAACATTACAGAGTGGTTTGGCTCAGGAAACTGGCGGCAAACAGGTTCGGGGCCATTTCGACGCGGCATTACCCTTCCTCAGGACCGCGAACTGCTCACCCGGCATGAGGTGCTTGAGGCCCCGCCCGACATTCTCGTCACCAACTATTCGATGCTCGAGTACATGCTCATGCGGCCTCTGGAACGGCCAGTGTTTGACCTCACGCGGTCGTGGTTGGGGGAACACCCGAACAACTCGTTTCTGTTAATTGTCGACGAAGCGCACCTCTACCGTGGCGCGGCCGGCGCCGAGGTCGCACTCCTGTTACGGCGCTTACGTGACCGTTTGGGGATTCCTGCTGAACGGTTCCAAGTGATCTGCACGAGTGCAAGTTTCGATGACCCGAACTACGCCCGCACATTTGCTGCTGAACTCACCGGGAAAAACCCTGACGATTTTGCCGCGGCACTGACCGGAGAACTCGAAAAGCGTCCTGCATCTGCCATCGGGACCGAAGAAGACGCACGCGCCCTGGCCGCTGTTTCAGTGCGGAGCCTCTACGAGGCGAACGACGATGCAGGGCGACTGGCAGTAGTTCAGGAGTTCCTCGCTTATCGCCACGTCCAGCCCAGTGAACCAGTATCCGCTGCCCTCCATGAGGCCCTGCAGGATTTTCCACCTCTAAGCCTTCTCGTGAACATGACCATGGAAGAAGCGATTCCTCTTCGAGAGATTGGCTCGAAAATCTTCGAGGTAGCCGATCATGAACTTGTCGACCAAGCCGCCTCAAGTCTCATAGCTCTGGCGAGTTTGGCACGTCCCCTTGGTTCCGACTCGAGCCTGCTCCCAGCACGTGTCCATGGCTTCTATAGGGGCCTTGTCGGGCTTTGGGCTTGTCTGAATTCGCAGTGTGATCAAGGAAGTACAGATAACGGCAGTGCTCCCGTTGGGACGCTCTACCACCAGCCGCGGGAGGAATGCGAACACTGTGGCTCAAGGGTCCTTGAGTTCTTCACCTGCCGGTTGTGTGGCGCGGCATACGTCCGTGCCTACACCGATGACCTAGAAAATCCCAAGTACCTCTTCGCCGAGGGAGGGGAGGAACTCGTCACGCACGCTGGGTTCGATGAGCCGTTACAACCGATCGACTTGTTGCTCGAAGAACCAGTTGAAGGCCAGCCTGTAATCAAGGAATCACTCGACTTGATTACAGGAGCTCTCGCGCCGCGGTCCCTGGATAATTCCCGTTCCGTCTACCGTCGCGATCCCAATGCACCGGGAAGGTCGGGTCAGCAATCGGGCCAACAGGAGCTATCGGGGGAGTTCTTCCCCTGCGGAAGTTGCGGACACGGTTGGCGGAGTTCGTCAAGCGTTCAGGACCATCAGACCAAGGGTGATGAACCGTTCCAAGCGCTGGTGCGGCGCCAACTCGAAGTCCAGTCCCCGTCAAAGCCACCAACCCGGTTTGCTCCGCTTCGAGGGAGAAAAGTTCTTGCCTTTTCTGATTCTCGTCAAACAGCGGCGCGGCTCGCCCCGAACCTAGAGAAGTACTCCACTCGAGACGGGTTCCGTCCGATGACGATGCGTGGGTGGACGAGTTTGCTTCAAGTCGACGGCCTTTCCGCTCACCTGAATCTTGAGCACCTCTATGCGGCGATCCTGATCGGAGGCGCGCAACTAGGGGTTCGACTCCGACCTGCTCTGGCTCCAGGCGAGACATTCCGTATGCAGGAAAGGGTTGAAGAGGCTTTAGGAAGCAACGTTCTCAGAGACCCCATGGGAAGCCTTGCTCTATTAATGCAGGTCGCAGCAGAGAACCCTCCAAAAGCGTTGTTGAAAGAAGCGATCCCCCTCCTTACGAACAGGCAGTGGGGCCTTGATCAACTCGCCCTGGCGTCGATTCGAGAAAACGACCAGCACACCGACTTCATAACTCAGCTTCCCGACCTCGGGTCGATTGCCACAAACGACACTGAGAAACTCGAACTCGTACGGACTTGGTTGGGCTACTGGACGAGACCCGGGATCTGGTTTCAAGCAATGGACATCGAGTGGGAGGGCACCATGAATGGCGTCGACTCGCACGCCGGGAACTTCCGGGATTTCAACAGGTGGCTTGCCCCGGAGGTTCGAGACTCTTTCAAGACGGACTGGCTGCCCCAACTCCTCTCCCGCTTTTGTGAACGGAGGACGGACAAGAAGTTCAGGATGCTTGCTAGTGAGTTGTCGCTGGACCTCTCGCCCAGATGGACCATCTGCAATTCCTGTCGAACTGTCCAGCAATCGGTATTGGGTTCCACCGAGTGTCTCGGCTGTGGGACAGATGCAGTAGTTGCCCTAGATCCTGATTCTGATCCGGTTTTCAGTGCCCGAAAGGGCTTCTACCGAAAGCCCGTGGTCGCTGCTTTAGAGGACCCTCCAAGACCACCGGTTGCTCTAATCGCTCGAGAACACACCGCTCAGTTGAACTCTCCGCAGCAGAGCAGCGTTTTTTCAAAGGCTGAGGAATACGAGTTGCTGTTCCAAGACGTTGACCTGGGAGAACTCCAAAATGGGAGCGAGGCGTTTGCCATTGATCTGCTCTCTTCGACCACCACCATGGAGGTTGGCATCGATATCGGCACCCTCTCCGGAGTTGCGCTACGAAACCTTCCCCCCGCGAGATCGAACTATCAACAGCGGGCAGGCCGTGCCGGTCGCCGGGGAACTGCCGTGGCCACTGTTCTGGCATTCGGGAATGCCGAGAGTCACGACGACCACTACTTCACTAATCCCGCCGACATGATCAAGGGTCCGGTTATCGATCCAACCTTGACTCTCGACAATCCAAGCATCGCGAGGCGGCACGTCACCGGCTACCTCCTCCAGCGCTACCACGAAGAGCGAATGCCTGATATCGATCCTGAGGAACAACCCCAACTCTTTGCGGTGCTTGGATCGGTTGAAGCGTTTGTCTCCGAGACGCAAGACCTAAACCGGGTCGACTTCCAGGACTGGCTTGAGACCAACGAAGATCGTCTCCGAGAAGCAGTCGATAGTTGGCTACCGATCCAACTGGCCGGTAGTGACCGAACAGACCTCATCAGGAACCTGGCGTCCGGGACGCTTGCCGAAATCGACCGTGCCGTACCGGAGTTTTTGGATAGGCAGGACGACCAGACCTCAGATGTCGAATCTGAAGGCGAGGATTCAACGGCCGGGGATGGACCTGATGATGAATCGAGTGAGGACGTTCCTACGGTCGATTTAGAACCCGAAGAGCCGAATGCTCATGACAAGAACCTGCTTGACCGGCTCTTATACAAAGGAGCACTACCCCGGTACGCGTTTCCCACCGACTTAGCTGCGTTCTACGTGTTCGACGGGGACCGGTACACCGACTATCAGCCTGAGTTCCTTTTCGCACCCACCCACGGGCTTTCCACGGCGCTGAACCAGTACGCCCCGGGAAGGCGAATCTGGATCGACAACCGAGAGTGGGAGTCCGGCGCGCTGTATTCCCCTATGTGTGATGATTTAGCCAACGCCTGGGCTGAAAAGCGCCTTTACTTCGAGTGCGAAACCTGTGGTTTCGCCACGACAGATGTCCCCGGGGCAAGAGGAGATCGCGTCGACTGTCCTGCCTGTGGCACCGAGGATTCTTTGGGCCCAGCGATGAACTGGATCGTTCCGCCAGGGTTTGCCCACCGCCATGACCTGCCCCCTGACACGTCACCGAATGACAATCCCGAACTCAGTTACGCGACCCGGGCAAAGTTAAGAGCCCCTTCGCCCCCACCAGCAGTTTGGGAATCAGTCACAGGACGGATCCGAAGCCATTTCGAACGTGACCGCCTGTTGGTCTCAAACTCCGGCCCTAGGGGCGACGGCTACTCCCTCTGTACTTCCTGTGGGCTCATTGAACCCACAACACTGGGTTCGGGCAACACTGCAAAACCACACAAGAAGCCATACCCCACCAGGCGGCATCCCACCTGCACGGGCTATTCCACGGACGGCCTCGTTTTAGGTACCGATTTCTTCGCGGACATCCTGCTGGTATCGCTCGAAGTGGATGCACCAGTCAATCTCCAGGCTCGTTTCTTAGCCACCAAAGTTGCTCTTCGCACCATCGCAGATTCGCTCAGCCTTGCTGGGGCAAGGATGCTAGATATCGACCCCACGGAGTTGCAGGCAGAGTTCCGTCCGGCCCAATCACCGAAGGGGCGCGCGGGACTAGAGGCCGAGATCTATCTCTACGACACGCTCGCAGGCGGTGCGGGCTTTGCTCAAAGCGTCGGAAAACTCGGTGTAGACCTCTACGAGACAGCTCTGAAGATACTCAGTGACTGCCCTGGTCGTTGCGACCGTTCCTGCTATCGATGTCTTCGGAGTTACCAGAACAAGCTCGACCATATGGATCTCGACCGACACCTAGGTGCCAGTCTCCTCAGATATCTGCTGGGTAATGACCCCGAGCCTGTTCTGCCGACCAGGCGACTTGCTAGTGCTGCTAGACGGCTTTGTGCCGATCTCGCGCAGACCGAACGTGTAGGGGCATCGTTCGAACAGGATGCGACTGTTGCCCTGCCAGGAATTGGCGATGTGAAAGCATCAATCCTCGCAACGCTCGGGGACAAGAAGTTGATCGTCGGTATACATGGCCCGCTGACTCCCGGCCGCACAGCTAATCCGGACTTGCAGAAGGCGATGGACTACCAGGCGGATGTGCCGGTAATGCTGGTAGACGAAATCCGGGTTTCAGCAAATCTTCCAGCAGTGACCCTTGAAGTGCTCCAGCGGCTCGAAGAACTTTGAACCAAGCCACTGGTGAACCGTTCGACACGTCTGTCGAGGGCCACTCTGGATCTTGGCCGGAGTTCCCAAGCACCTGGAGTTTTTCTTCCCTAAGCGAAGTTGAGTCATGCGCCCGCCGCTATTCGTTAGACAAAGCGACCTATCCGGACATCTGGGAACGCTCTGGATACCCGGGGCTCCCGTCGCTGCCGCAGATTGAGGGCAATGTCGTTCATGGCTGTCTCGAACAGATCATGAACGAGATCAACGGTGTTTCTAACGCAATGCCTCACCCCGAGCGAGTGGTCGCTGCGCTTCAGTCTCTCGGCGGCTATTCGACTGTCATCAACGCGGCTGTTGAGACAGAGGTGAACAAACTTCGGGCAAACCCAAGGTCCCGTGATCGGGTAACCAGCCTCGAATCCGAGCTGCGACGCAAACAAGGTGAGATGCGCCTCGACATCCAGATTCGCCTTAGTCGTGTCCCAGATCTATCCGGTGCTCCCAGAGTTTCAACCGAGTCAGGGCACGTGCCGAGAGGCAGAGCCCTAAGTTTCGGCTCACATCCAGAGGTACGACTGGAGGCCTCAGCCCTGCGACTTACCGGTATAGCCGACCTCATCGTTGTGGAAGAAGAAGCATGCGAGATTCGGGATTACAAGACAGGCCAGCCGAAAGAGGGGCATGAGGACCAACTTCGCTTCTACGCCCTTCTGTGGGCCAAGGACAGCGAAAAGAATCCGCGCGAAATCCCGGTGACCCGACTTGCGGCTGACTACAAAGATGGCGAGCAGGTCTTCGATCCCCCAAGCGAGCAAGATCTTGAACGACTTGAAAACATTGTGCGAGATCGTGTCGCATCTGCCGATGCGGCAGTGACGGCTGGGCCGCCTGAGGCACGCCCCTCGCCGGAGTGTCGTAGTAACTGGTGCCCGGTACGTCACCTCTGTGACGAATACTGGGCCTCGGAATTCTCCGCCCCAGATCCAGAACCCGGGTTTTGTGACCTGGAACTTACCGGAACTGATGAAAGTGGCCCCCGGAGTTGGTTCATGAGTTCCGTTCACTACTCCGAACGGTTGTTGGTTCGAGCCAAGACCCCCGCTCAGGAGAACGCGATCAGCGAGTCTTCAAGAGCGGGAGTCCGAGTGCTGAATGCTTTGCGTACCGAGAGCGAAGAAGGTCAAGTGACAGTGAACTTGACCAGCAATTCAGAGGTATGGCCCCTGGTCTCCTCCCCGAACTCGTGATCCTCTGCTTCTGCAGTCCGAAAGAAGTCGATTGAAATGCTTAGTCTCCGAGGCGAAGTTGTTGATTGTCGCCTTCCGCTCTTACAGGCGGCAATCGGATACGGGCCCGGTGGGTGTCCGGTATGCCAAGGGTATTTTCGGCTAGACGCTCGAGAACGTCCGGGTTTGTGCACCGTAGGCGAAGCCATCGCGTGAACCACCAGTCGGTGATCCGTTTGATGTCATCAGACATGTCCAGCGAGAACAAATAGTCGGGTTCGTCTTCCATGCCGAGGACGTAGGGGGCCAGGTTCGAGACGAGCGAAACGCCGTACAGAATCCTTTGTCGTCCGTGCCGAAGCAACCGGTCGGAGGGCCACCCAAGAACACTCAACCCTTGTCGAATCTTTCGCATTTCCGGGTTGACTCCCTCTCCGAAAATACTGTTCACGCGGACCCCGTTTCCGTCCTGTTCTGCAAGGGACACGAGGGCTCTTGTTGTCTCCGACGAAAGATGCGAAGTACCAAAGGAACGTGTGCGTCCGAGTCTCTTGTACTTGATTGGCTGAGACGAACCGAGAACTTCAGGGTCCATCAGAAGACGGTTGTACTGACTCGAACCACTTCCATAGAGCGAGGTAGTGCCAACGAATACGAGATTCGACTTCCGACGGATGGGACGTCCAGCAATGGACGAAGCGATGTCACCGGCGTGGTCCTTGTACCGGGCTTTGTAAGCCCTCACGACAGAAGGGCTGACAGAGAGCATCGCCACCAACTTGCCGCCTATGAGTTCGTTGTAAGGCGCAATGGCGCCACAAACGGTCAGGTCAGCGATTTCGGTGCCGACGGTGTCGGATTTTGCTCTCCTGATGATCTGGGCCAGCGCCCTTTTCCCAGCCGGATGATCTAGCACTTCTCGGAGTCGATCTCCCGAGGGCCTGGGTTCGATACATGCCATCAGGTCAGCTCGGGCCTTAAGCAACTTGGCTAGTTCAGAACAGCGCCTACTCCTAAAGAGGTCTGTTTGGGCACGCTCCACCCAAGCATCAGGGTTGCTGGCATCAACTGGTCTGAACTCACTCCGATTGGCGAACCGGTGGTGGTTCTGCTTGCAGTAGGACGCCTCTTCTTCGAGTGCCTCAATCTCGGAACTCTTCGGATGGTTCCAGAGGTCTGGCCAGTAGAGGCCATCCGCGATCAGGTCAGTCAGATAGATTTCGTCCAGCCGGGTCGCCAAGCGATCCTTGATCCAGTCGGCTATTTCATCTGTTGGATCTGACGCGAAATCTTCGAGAAGTTGTTCTTGGCTCCAGCCGATCCAGGCATCACGTTCCGCGATTTGGATTACGGCACTTCCAAGCGACGCGATTCCGATGACCGGGTGTGACGACACTGCCCGATCTCGAATCAGGATCGGCATCCCCCGCCCGGGCGTGCTCCGGTACTGGTTGGCCCACGTGTACCTGAAGTATCGCCAGATGTCGAGGAGTTGAAACCCGGTGTGCGAACACCTACCGTCCTTGGTAGCGACCGTTACATAGGGGTCGATTACCTCTCGAAACTGACTTATGTCGGTGACCTCTTGTCCTAGCGACCGGAGGGCGGCAGCAAGCTGTTCTCCGTCACGCATCAAAGAATGGATTGAGACGAACCTGCCGTTGTGCTCATGGGGGCTTTCCATTCGAGCTACGAACCTACGGACCGACGGTGTCGCCAGTTGTTCGTCCCGCTTGAGCAGTTCTTGAGTGCGCACCCGTTCTTTTTCAGCTATCGGGTCATCGAGGACTGATGCTGGAGAGGCAGTGATCTCGTTGTCGGCCGAGAGGCCTAGTGACCACCCTTGATTCGCCAGGTCACCCAAGACGAGAGCAGCGGCCCTGACTCCCGTCGCCCACTGGTCGGGAACTTCCAGCATCTGATGTGCTGAAGAGCACACGTGCCCGGATTCAGAGAGTTCAGTGACCCTGTCGCGGATCGCTTCAACCTCGTCGCTGTTCCAGTTCTCGGGAAATCGAAGCAGAAAGGTGGACTGGTTCACGTCATGCATTGAGAAATGTCGAGGTCACGTCAGACCACTCTTGCCGGAATGAGCGGAGGATTTCATCATTTCCACAGCGAACCTCTGCTCGAGCGGCTGCTAGTAAGACAAGGACCAGTTTCGTGGCATGCGCCCGATCGCTCAACTGGTCGCTTAGGGCGAGTGGTCGAAATAAGTCACGCAAAACAGGATGGCGCACGTTTAGGAACAGGGTCAGGGTTCCAGCGTAGAACTCGAACTCGTACAGATCAGTCGTCGGCAGCTCTGCAAGACAGAGTTGAAAGGTCCCATCAGGATCCGACAGGAGCGGTCCAGCGGTTCTTCGGATCTCAGCGCCGGCTGTGCCATACGTGCAGTTCGGCAAAGGAGGGAGCGACCCCTTAACTCGTGATGCCGTCCGTTCTGCTGTAATCAGCGGAGTAGAGGACTTCGCCATCTCAAAGTGGCGTCGTACTCGTTGATTCAGGGCCCTTGCAACTGATTCAAGGTCAGGTTCGATGGCTACCCGCAGTTCCTGACTAGGCGAAATCTGCTGCTTCGTGTGCGTGATTCCGAACAACTCGTCCAGGGTCGGATCGAACCGAATCTCGCACCTCCACCAGTCGTCGTAGTTTTCACGACGTTTCTTCCCCATCAAGAACCATCCTCGGTCGACTTCGCGTCCAGCACGTACCACCGAGACGAGGGGAGCACCGGTGATCCCCAGTCTCCGTTTCTCCGCTTCGGCGAGTCGATGCCAGAGAAGGACGGGAAGTTCGGTGAAACGAACCTCGACCACTCCGAACCCGGAAGGCCCAGACAACTCGTAAATCAAAGTCTCACCGAACTGTGTAGCTCCAGTCGGCGTTGACTGGAAGAGATGATCAACGGGCTCGACCAGTTCCCCGTTGACCCAAATTGAAGTTCCAGTCGCAATGTACTGGCGAAAGATCCGGCCTAGTTCGGCCCCTAGCTTTGACGCAATCGTCGACGCACGCTTGTACTCAAGTCGGTCGCAGCGACTCAGTTCAACATGTGTACCCGAGTCTCGCCCCTGCAACGGGGGAGGACTATCAATAGGAACAACTGCTGGAAGAGTTTGGCACCTTTCCTCCGCTACTTCATCGAGGTCGAGGTAACAGTGATGGGCTTTACCGTCCCGCCAACTGAACACATCGACTCGTCTCGCTTGACTTAGAGAAGCGTTGGGGAGCCCCATTCCGTATCGGCCTAGCGACAATCGGTCGTTGAAGCGGCTGGAGCCACCGAAGGATAGAGCCCTGCCAAGGTCCGTTGGGTCCATTCCGTGACCGTCATCTGAAATTGAGATGTTTAGGGGGTGCTGCTCGCGTTGTGTTTCACTCACCGAGATTTCGACTGTCTCAGCCTCTGCCTGGATCGCGTTGTCGACCATTTCGGCAATTGCCATTGCTGTGTTCCTGTACCCAGAGTCACGTGTGGCTTCAAGAAACGTGGGAGTCGAGACAATGGGAGTCTGAGCGATAGAAGTTGGATCCGTGTGCGCTTTGATCTTGTTCTCCGTCCATAAAGGTCGTTGGCTGTCGCAGTTTGTCGGAGCGTCGTCACGGGAGCCATGCGCACAGAGAGTGGTGGTGCCCGTCGCCGTCTGTTGGGGACAAGACTGCAGACAGTGTGCCATTCCAGGCTTGGATTCACTTACCTACCGCGAGTGTTGTAACGAACACCCGTGACTCAGGGCAATCCCTTGCGCCTGCCGGAGGATCGAAACCTGACATAGCTATCCCCTTTTTGGCGTTGTTCGATGGTGTTGTCGGTACCGATGGGGAACCGGAGATTGGAGGGCTGCCCTGACCTTGTAAGAGGCGAGGTGCCAGTTGCCGCAGACTTTGCACCGGTAGGGCCGTTGTCCGCGATTGATCTGGAGCGCGGCGGCTTTGCTGGGGAAGTTCCTCTTCGCATCACAACGTTCTACTTGGTGTTCGCGACGCGCTATGCGTGCCAACTTTGAGTACTTGTCGGCCATGACCACAACGTAAATGGACGGTGTGACAGTCCTGGATGGTCTCGGCGAGTCGGGCCTTCGGGTTGAGATGACGACAGAGGAGGGCGACCCGTAGCCCGTCGCTTTATTGGATGTTGTTTGGGGTCAGGCCGCCGGACAGGCCGAGACACTGCGTGGCCGCGTGACCAAGGCGGTCGGTCACGACGACCCGACCGTTCGCAGGGGCGAGGCCAGAGCGGTCGTGGAGGCTCTCGCCGGTCTGGTCGACGCTCTCGGCAAACTCGAGGCGGCGGCAAAGGCGCGGGACATTCAGCTTCGAGCGGTCAACCGGCAGGTGGTCGCGGCTGGCTTCGCCGACCACGACGCTGCAAGGGACGCAAAGCGTCCCGAGGAGGAACTCGAAGCCCTCGAACAGCGGCTCGAGGAACGTCGCATCGCCCAGCAGGAGGCACGTTTGGTACTGCAGGAACTGGAGAAGCAGGGGGTTCCCGAGGAGGCACCCGACGTCTCGTCGGCCGCCGACGCCTCGAAGGAAGCCGTAGTTCGGGTGGAGACGCTCGGGGGTGCCGTGACCCGAATCGATGAGCGGTGCCGCAACTTCAAACAAGCCGTCGACAACGCCCTGCAGCGGGTGGCCGAGGCATCAGGGGTCTCGAAGGTAGCGAACCGCGCCGACAGGGTCGACAACGTATGTCGTGGCATCCGGGGCACAAGGTCTCTGGAGTCGTGGGTGTTGGCCAGGCACCTCCGTGCGATTGCCGCCGAGGCATCGCAACGGTTCCAGGAGGTGTCAGCCGGCCGATTTGTGTTCACGGTGGTGGAATCGCTGGATGAAGAGTCGCAGGGACCTGCCCGGCTCGAGATCACCGACCACTACAACGGCGAGACCCGTGCTGTGTCCTCCCTGTCGGGTGGCGAGACCTTCCAGGCGTCGCTCTCGCTGGCGTTGGGGCTTGCCGATACAGTCCAGCAGCGCCAGGGCGGCATCCACATTGACTCGCTGTTCGTGGACGAGGGATTCGGCTCGCTAGATCTGGAGTCGCTCGATCAGGCGATGGACACGCTGGAGGAACTTCAGGAGGGTGGCCGCACGGTCGGAGTTATTAGCCACGTGAGCGAGATGAAGCAGCGGATCGCCGAGGGTCTTCGGGTCGTCAAGACCGACAGGGGTTCCCATATCAGGGCCGGGAGGTCCTGAGACGGCACTTCCTGGGTTCCGTCAAGACGTCTCGAATAGTCTTCGGCAATGGGCCTTCTGATTCCAGAGGACATACCGCTCGACAAGATGCCGGCCTCAGAACGCCGGGTCATCAGGGCCTTCCAGTCGACGTTGAGGGACAGTTGGCTGATCATCCCGCGTCTTGATCTGATCAATGAGCGGCGCCCATTTGAGGTCGACGTGCTGCTGATCAACGACCTTCAGGGAACTGTGGCTATCGAGGTGAAGGGAGGGCCGCTCGAAGTCCGCAAGGGAGAGTGGTACCGAGAGGGCCAGATCGTCAACGGGGGTATCGGTGACGGCCAATATGAAACTACACCGGTGTGACATCGCACGGGGGCAAATTTGAAGGGACGTGTCGAGCAATTCGCGGTGAAGGACTTCTTGGCCTGTACCAGGGCAGGCCTCGGCAGGGTC
>PVBE012014956.1_pt1 | contig 18131 bp, 17 predicted proteins | sample 1631181 | NCBI WGS metagenome assembly PVBE01 (sample SAMN08397723, study PRJNA350692) | Marine metagenome, whole genome shotgun sequencing project. | isolation source: water | place: Pacific Ocean | collected 2012-04
ATCGAGAACGGCTTGAGAATGTCACTGCTTAGGGCGTTCGCCGACTCATTCGATATCTATCTTGCTCGGCATCGCGGAGAACAAGAAGAAGAGGAAGAAGAAGAAGAAGAAGAAGAAGAAGAAGAAGAAGAAGAAGAAGAAGAAGAAGAAGAGCAGGAGGGTCCGCCGACGGTCGCCACCAACCTCCTCGCCTTCTTCGCCGACCGGCTCAAGGTGCATCTTCGCGAAAAGGGCGTGCGCCACGACCTGATCAGCGCGGTCTTCGCGCTGACGGGCGAGGACGACCTGATGCGGCTCTTGGCGCGCGTCGATGCGCTCCAGGACTTTCTCGACACCGACGACGGCGCGAGTCTGCTGGTCGCTTACCGGCGCGCGGCCAACATCCTTCGGATCGAGGAAAAGAGGGATGGTCGGTCCTATGACGGCCCGGCCGATCCCTCCCGACTCGTCCAGGGCGAGGAGAAGGCGCTCCATGAGACGCTCGCCGAGGTCGCCGAGCCCATCGCCGAGGCGCTGGGGCGCGAGAAATTCGTCGACGCCTTCTTCGATCACGTCACCGTAAATTGCGATGAGGCGGACTTGCGTGAGAACCGCCTGTTCTTGCTCTCGCGTATCCGCGAGGCCATGGAGCTCGTGATTGATTTCTCGAAGATAGAAGGCTGAACCTTTTATACTTATTTTCTACTTCGCAAAGCGCGCTCAACGTCATCGCTAAGCCGTTCGATTCGATGAAGCTGGCCGACAGACTCGAGGCCATCTGGGCCGCCCGCGATAGCGGATGACCTCCCACTTCTCGAGCCCCCAATACGCCGAGCTCTGCCGGCTGTTCCGCGAGCAATTGCCGGCCCGGCTTAGCGAGGTCGAGCAGGCCTGGACCGCGGCCACGGGAGCTGGCGAGACCGGCCCGACCATCGAATCTCTCAAGATGCTCGGCGTGCACCTGCACCAGCTCTCGGGTACGGCCAAGAGCTTCGGCTGCCCCGGGCTCGGTGTCGAGGCGCGGGCGCTCGTCGATCGCGGCGAGCGCGACGATATCACCGGCCGCCTCGGCTCACTCTCCGCCGTTGCCGAGGCGGAGACGGGCGACGCGGGAGGGTCTTAATCCTCGGCCCAGGGGGCCCGGCGGGGCTCGAGGGTGGCCTCGCCGGCGCGCAAGCGCCCGCCCGACTGCGCCGCCTCCTCGATCCGCTCGACGCGCAGCAGCGCAAGCCCGAGGCCATCGAAGCTGGAGCGCATCTCGCCCGCCTCGTGGTCGCCCACCATCACTGGCGTTCCCGTCTCCGGCGCCGGGCCGACGATGGTCACCGGGATCAGGCGCTTCCTGACCAGGCCCCGGTACTTGGTGCGCGCGGTCAGCTCTTGGCCCAGATAGCAGCCCTTGTCCCAGTCGAGGCCGTTCATCTCCTCGAAGTTGCTCTCCAGGAGAATGGCCTTTTCCACGACGAGATCGCGGCTGCCGTCGGGCAGCCCGCAGTCGAGACGGTGTTTCTCGTAGTCCGCTTCGCCTGAGGGCGCGAACCCCGCCGCCTTGAGGGCGGCGGCCGCTGCCTCGGGAGGCGCGATGATGCGAGCGCCGGCTTTGGCGAGTCGGGGATCGACGAACGCCGCGCCATCGGCCGACGGGGTGGCCGATCCCGCTTCGCCGTCGAGCGCCAGGGACCGGGCTGTGCCGTCACCGAGGGCGGCGGCGACCGAGAGCTGTTGCGAGGCATCCTCGATCGCGATCTTGGTGCGCAGCCGATAGACGCTGAGCCGTCGCCTGAGGTCGTCGAGCCGTTCCGCCTCGCAGTCGAGGACCAGCGCATCGCCCAACGCCGCAATGAAGAAGTCGTGCAGGTACTTGCCCTGGGGCGTGAGGAAGGCAGCGTAGATCGCGCGCTCGGGGCTCACCCTGGTCACGTCGTTGGAGACCAGCCCCTGCAGGAACCCGACCCTGTCCTCGCCCGCGATCCTCAGTACCCCGCGCCGCTTGAGCGTAACGAAACGCTTGATCGTCATCTCCGCACCGATTCGATTGAACCCGTTCTGCTTCCGCGTAATCCATCCGGCATTCCTTGGCAAGGCGAAGGACGGGACGTATAAAACCGTCGATGCGGATCACGCTCATCGACGAGTCCGTCCCCTTCGACGGGCGCAGCCCCGCCACTGTCCCCCTCGGCGGCCCGGAAAAGGCGTTCGCGGAGCTGGCGACGGCCCTGGCCAGGGCGGACCACCAGGTCGTGGCCTTGAACCGGGTAGCAGAGGCGGTCACCGTCGAGGGCGTGGACTGGCGCCCGCTCGCGGAGGCCGTCTCGTCGGGCCCGACCGACCTCTTGATCGCGCTCCGCAAGCCTCGGCTCCTCGCCCTGGTGGCCGAAGCCGGCCGGCGGGTCCTTTGGTGCACCGGCGATGCCGCCCGTCTCGATCGGGCCGCGAACCGCAACGCGCTGGCGCGCTACCGGCCCCACCTCGCCTTTCTTGGTCCGAACCAGGCGGAGCGCTGGCGCGGGCGCGTGGATGTGCCGGTCTCGGTGATTCGACCGGGCGTGGCGAAGACGTTCCTCGATGCAGGGCCTCTCGACCCGACCTGCCCTCCGCGGGCGGTGGTGACTTCCCATCCCGCGCGGGGTCTCGACTGGCTGATCAAGCTGTGGACCGGTTCGCTCCACCCGGCGCTCCCCTCGGCACGGCTCGAGGTTTACTCCGCCGTCCTCAGCGGCGGTCTCGCCGGTAGGCCGGTGCCGGAGAGTCTGCGTCCCCTCCTCGGCGCCGTCTTGGACGCCCAGGACAAGGGCGTCGTCGTCCGCCCCCCGCTCGGGGATACCGGAATGGCCGAGGCGTTCGCGCGTGCCAGGGTCCACCTCTACCCCGGTGCCCCCGAGGATACCTTCTGCTACTCGCTCACCGAGACCCAGGCCTGCGGTCTGCCGGCGGTGGCGCGCCCGCTGGGCGCTGCCGGCGAGGTCATCGTCAACGGCGAAACCGGCTACCTCGCCCCGGACGACCCGGCTTTCGTCAATCTCGCCCTCATGATACTGAGGGACGACGACTGCTTCGCGGGGTTGTCCACCGAGGCCCGGGATCGCCAGCGCAAACGTGGCTGGGACGAGGTGGCGCACCTGTTCGCGACGCTCGTGCACGATGCGCGGTCGGCGGCATGAGGTGAGGGCGGTGAAGCTCCTATTCGTCACCTCGACTCGGATCGGGGATGCGGTGTTGTCCACGGGCATCCTCGGCCATCTGCTCGATGTGCATCAGGATCTCCGGGTCACCGTCGCCTGCGGTCCCGCGGCGGCGCCCCTGTTCGCGGCGCTGCCCAATCTCGAGAGGGTGATCGCGCTGGAGAAGCGCCCGTTGGCCGGCCATTGGCTCAGGCTGTGGGCGGCTTGCGCCCTTCACTATTGGGACATGGTGGTGGATCTGCGCGCGTCCGTGCTGGCCTACCTGCTCGTCGCCGGGCGGCGGCGGGTCATGTGCCGGACCCGCGCGCCCGGCCATCGCATGTATCAACTCGCCCGGGTGCTCGGCCTTGAGGATCCGCCCGTGCCCCGCGTTTGGCTCGATTCCGGCCATCGCCAGGCCGCCGAGCGGCTGATTCCGGCGGGCTCGCCGGTGGTGGGGCTTGGCCCGACCGCGAACTGGGCCCAGAAGATTTGGCCCGCGGAACGTTTCGTCGCGCTCTTCCGGCGCCTGAGCGGGCCCGACGGCCCGCTGCCGGGCGCCCGTGCCGCCGTCTTCGGAGGTCCCGGCGAGCGCGATCTCGCGGCGCCCGTCCTCGATGCGTTGGAGCCGGCGCGGCGCGTCGACCTGGTGGACTCCGCGGACCTGCTCACCGTCGCCGCCTGCCTCGAGCGGTGCGAGCTCTTCGTCGGCAACGACAGCGGGCTTATGCACCTGGCCGCCGCCGTCGGCATCCCCACGCTGGGCCTCTTAGGCCCGAGCCAGCCCGAAGAGTACGCTCCGTGGGGGTCGCTCGGTGCGGCGGTGCGGACCGAAGCGTCCTTCGAGGAGCTGACCGGGCCCGGCTTCGATCATCGGGGAACGGACTCGCTGATGGGTTCGCTCACGCTGGAGACGGTGGAGGCAACGGCCCGCGCGCTCCTCGCTCGAACCCGGGGCGCAGCTGCATGAGCGAGGTTCATCTCTCCGCCCTGATCATCGCCCACAACGAGGAGGAGCGCCTGGCCGACTGTCTCGAGGGCTTGCGTTTCGCCGACGAGATCGTGGTGCTGTTGGACCGCTGTACCGACCGCTCGCGCGAGGTCGCGGCCTGCTTCACCGAGCGTATCGTCGAGGGCGCCTGGGAGCGCGAGGGCGAGCGGCGCAACGCCGGCATCGACGCTTGCCACGGGACCTGGATCATCGAGGTCGACGCCGACGAGCGCGTGAGCCCCGAGCTCGCCGGCGAGGTGCGCCGCGTGGCGCAGATCAGCGCCCGCGACTGGCACGAGATCCTCGTTGACAACTATATCGGCGGCCGGCTGGTGCGCCACGGCTGGGGTGCGTCGTACGGCAAGGCGGCTTATCCGGGGCTGTTCCGCAAGGGGGCCAAGGTCTGGGGGCGCCAGCGCGTGCACCCGAGCCTGACGTTCACCGGCACCAAGGGCCCCAGGCTGAAGGCGCGCCTCGATCACTTCGTCGACCGCAACATCTCCGACATGCTGCGTCGGCTCGACAGCTACTCCACGGCCCGCGCCTGCGACCTGGTGGAGGCCGGCGACGTTGGCTCGCTGGCCAACAACGTGCGGCGGTTCTTCTCGCGCTTCCTCAAGTGCTACGTTGCGCGCAAGGGCTACCGCGAGGGCGGCTACGGATTGCTCATCGCCATCTTCGCGGGGCTCTACCCGCTGATCTCGCATCTCAAGGCGCGCCTGGACGAGGAGCCCTGATGGCGCGGATCGTTCTTGCCGACGACGGCATCCGATTCGACGGGCGGACCCTCGAGACCTCGCCCTTGGGTGGCGTCGAGTCCGCGGTGGTCATGCTGACCGAGACGCTGGCCGCGCGTGGCCACCAGGTGATGGTCCGCAACATGTGCGCTGGCCCCCTCGTTCACAAGGGGGTGGACTGGGCGCCCCTGGGCGATGGTCTGCCCGGGGACGCCGACCTCTACATCGCCAATCGCGGCGACAAGCTACTCACGCTCATGCCGGGCGCGCGACGCACGGTTTTCTGGATTCACAACCCGGCGAGCTATCTTCTCAAGTGGCGATACCTGTCCAAGCTCTGGCGCCTGAGGCCCGCCATCCTCTTCGTTGGCGACTACCACCGCTCCACCTATCCGCGTTGGGCGCCTGCCGGCGAACGGGTGGTGATCCCCTACGGGGTGCCCGAGGCGTTCCGCACGGCCGAGCCGGCTGCCGCCCCGCCGCCTCCCCGCGCGATCTTCACCTCGAACCCGTTGCGCTCGCTCGACTGGCTCCTGCAGGTGTGGGCGGAACGCATCCAGCCCGAGGTCGAGGGCGCCGAGCTTCATCTCTACACCGGCGCGGCGACCTACGGCCGGGCGGGCGAGGCCAAGGCCGACCGGATAGAAGCGGTGCTGGATCGCGCCCGCGCGCTCTGGCATGCCGGCGTGGTGGTCTGCGGGCCGGTCGGCAAGGCCCGGTTGATCGAGGCGGTCTGCGCCTCTCGGGTGCTGCTTTACCGTGGAGACGAGAACGAGACCTTCTGCCTCGCGGTGGCGGAGGCACAGGCGCTGGGCGTGCCGGCCGTACTCGAGCGACGGGGCAGCATGACCGAGCGCGTGATCGACGGCGAGACCGGTTTCCTCGTCGATGGCCAGGCGGCCTTCGCGAGCCAAGCGGTCAGGCTGCTCACCGACGACGAGCTTTGGTGGGGCCAGAATCAGGCCGCGCTCAGCTCCCAGCGCGCCTGGGGCTGGGCCGACGCAGCCGCCGCCTTAGAGGCCCTGATCCCGTGAGGGTGCGCTGATGCGCCTCTTGCAGGCCATGGCCGGCGCGCCGCACGGCGGGGCCGAGGCGTTCTTCGTCCGGCTCGCGCTCGCGTTTCAGAGGGCCGGAGTCGAGCAGTGCTTAGCCATCCGCCGTAACCCGGAGCGCGCCCGGCGCCTAGCCGACGGGGGACTAAAGCTGGTCGAGCTTCCCTTCGGCGGAATCCTCGATTTCCGCACTCGTCGGGGCTTGCGCGCGGCGATCGGGGACTTTCGCCCCAGCCTCGTGCTGACCTGGATGAACCGTGCGACCCGCATGTGCCCCCGGGGCCCTTTCGTTCACGTTGGCAGGCTGGGCGGCTACTACGACCTTAAATACTACTGGTCGTGCGACCACCTGATCGCCAATACCCGCGACATCGCCGCGCACATCGCGGGTCAGGGATGGCCCGAGGACCGGATTCACTACGTGGCGAACTTCGTCGACGACGAGGCGGCCGCGCCCGTGGGGCGCTCGAGTCTCGGGACTCCCGACGGAGTCCCGCTCGTGCTCGCGCTCGGGCGGCTCCACCGCAACAAGGCCTTCGACGTGCTCCTCGAGGCCATCCGCGAGCTTGCGGATGTTCATCTCTGGATCGCCGGCGAGGGGCCGGAGCGCGCCAATCTGGAGGGCCTGGCGCGGGATCTCGGGGTGGCGCCGCGGGTCCGCATCCTCGGTTGGCGCGACGACGTCGCCGCCCTCTTCGCGGCCGCCGACGTCTTCGCCTGTCCGTCGCGCCACGAGCCGCTGGGCAACGTGGTGATCGAGGCCTGGGCGCAAGCGAAGCCGGTCGTCGCCGCGGCGAGCCAGGGTCCGCGCGCGCTCATTGGCGACGGCGTCAACGGCCTGCTCGCGCCGATCGACGACGCTGATGCGCTCGCTTCGGCGATCGGCCGGGTCATCGCCGAGCCCGCGCTGGCCGAGGACTTTGCCAGGGCGGGGCGCGCGGCTTTCGAGGCGGAGTTCACGGAGGCTAAGGTGGTGGCGGCCTATGTCGAACTCCTAAGCCGACTCGGCGACGCCTGAGGGGCCGGGCTATGTGCGGTATCGCCGGAATCATGACCCGCGACGGCTCCGCCCCGGAGCCCGAGGCTCTGGACCGCCTCGCCGCGGCGCTCGGTCACCGGGGGCCCGATGGTACCGGGCGGCACCGTGCCGGCTCCGTCGGCATGGTGCAGACGCGGCTCGCCATCATCGATCTTGAGACCGGCGACCAGCCTTTCGACGAGCCGGGCGGCGCGGCACTGATCGCCAACGCGGAGATCTACAACTACGTGGAACTCCGCCGTGACGAGCTCGCCGAGATCGCCCTCGTCAGCGACTCGGACTGCGAGCCGGCGCTCCATCTCTACCGCCGCCTCGGAGCCGACTACGTGCGGCGCCTTCGCGGCATGTACGCGATCGCCGTCCACGACCGGCCGGCCGAGCGGCTGGTGCTGGCGCGCGATCCCTTCGGCATCAAGCCGCTCTACTTCGCCGAGACCGAGCGGGCCTTCGTCTTCGCCTCCGAGCCCCAGGCGCTCGTCGGGGCCGGCCTTATCGAGCCGCGGCTAAACGCCAAGGCCCGAAACGAGTTTTTCCAGCTCCAGTTCGTGGCTGGTCCCGAGACCCTGTTCGCTGGCATCATGCGGGTGCTGCCGGGCGAGACCCTGATCGTCGAGGCCGGCCGGATCGTTGAGCGCCGGCAAATCCCGGCGCTTCCCGAGGGAGCGCCCGAGGACGTTTCCGAGGCCGAGGCGCTGGAGCGCCTCGATCGCGCGTTCGCCGACAGCGTCGAGGTCCACCAGCGCTCGGACGTGCCTTACGGGATGTTCCTGTCGGGCGGCATCGATTCTTCGGCGGTGCTCGCCATGATGGCGCGGCTCAGCGAGCGACCGGTCCGCGCCTTCACCGTCGGGTTCTCGGGCACTGGGGTGCACGACGAGCGCGCGCACGCGCGCGACGTGGCCCGGGCCGTCGGCGCTGAGCATGTCGAGGTCGACTTCACCGAAGCCGATTTCTGGACGCTGCTGCCCGAGGTCGCGGTGAGCCTCGACGATGGGGCCGCCGATTACGCCGTGCTTCCGACCTACAAACTCGCGGAATCTGCCGGCCGGGACCTCAAGGTCATTCTTTCGGGCGAGGGCGGTGACGAGCTGTTCGCTGGCTATGGACGCTATCGGCGGGCGATGCGTCCCTGGTGGCTCGGCGGTAGATCCATGCGCACGCGGGGCACCTTCGATGGCCTCGGCGTTCTCCGCGAGGAGACGACGGTTTGGCGCAACCCCATCGCCGCGGCCGAAGCGAGCGCCGCGGTCGCCGGACGCAGCCGCCTGCAGGCCGCCCAGGCCGCGGATTGCGTCGACTGGCTTCCCCACGACCTCTTGATCAAACTCGACCGCTGCCTGATGGCGCACGCGGTCGAGGGACGGACACCGTTTCTCGATCCGGTGCTGGCCGAGGCCGTCTTCCGCCTCCCGGATCGCCTCAAGGTGCGCCGGCGTCTGGGGAAATGGCTCTTGCGCCGTTGGCTGGACACGCACCTCCCCGAAGCCCTGCCGTTCACCGCCAAGCGGGGCTTCACGGTGCCGGTGGCGGAGTGGATCGCGGCGCGCGGCGCTGCGCTCGCGCCCCTCGTCGCCCGCCAGCCCGGAATCGAGGAGGCCTGCCGACCCGACGCGGTCGAGGCGCTGTTCCGCGACGGTGCGAGGCGCGCGGGCTTCGCCTGCTGGGTACTACTGTTCTATGCTCTCTGGCACCGCCACCACATGCTCGGGCGCCTGCCCGCAGGCGACGCGCTCGAGACCCTGGCGGCGGGGGGCTAGCAGCGTTCGATCCCAGGCATTGCGCATCGCTCGATTGCCCCTAGAATCGCCGGGCGCAATCTCATCTGAAACATAGGTCTGGAGGAAGAGATCATGGCCGAGAGATACGATTTGATCGTCAAGGGCGGCACCTGCGTGACGCCGAGCGGGACCCTCCGGACCGACATCGGGATCAGGAACGGCAAGGTCGAGGCGCTCGGCGATCTGGCCGGGGCGGACGCCGGCGAGGTGTTCGACGCCGCGGGCCTTCACGTGCTGCCCGGCGTCATCGATAGCCACGTCCACTTCCGCGAGCCCGGCAGCGAGGATTGCGACACCTTCGCCACCGCGTCGACGGCCGCCGTGCTGGGCGGCGTCACATGCGTCTTCGACATGCCGAACACCAACCCCGCGATCACGTCCTTGGAGCGCCTGGCGTGGAAGCGGGGGTTCGTGGAGGGCAAGATCCGCTGCGACATGGGCATTTGGGTCGGAGCCGCCAAGGAGAACATCCCCGAGCTGGCGGCGCTCGAGCGCGAGCCCAACGTCTGCGCGATCAAGGTGTTTGCCGGCGCCTCGACCGGCAACCTGCTGATCGAGGACGACGAGCACCTGGAGAAGGTGATGCGCTCGGGCTTTCGCCGCGTCGCCTATCACTCCGAGGACGAGTACCGGATGCAGGAGCGCCAAGCCCTGATCACGCTGGGCGATCCTCACATCAAACACCTGGAGGTGCGCGACGCGGAATGCGCAGTGCGTTGCACCAAGCGACTGATCAAGCTGGCGTTGAAGACCGGCCGGCGTGCCCACATCCTGCACGTCTCGACCGCCGAGGAGATGGAGATTCTCAAGGACTACCGCGATCACGTCACGGTCGAGATCCTGCCCAATCACGTCACCTATTGGGCGCCCGACTGTTACGAGGCGCTCGGCGGCTTCGCGGTGATGAACCCGCCGATCCGCACCAAGGAGCACTACGACGCGGTCTGGAAGGCGGTGCAGGCCGGTATCGTCGACGTGATGGGCTCGGACCACGCACCGCACACCAAGGCAAACAAGGAGAACCCCTATCCCGACACCGGGTCGGGCATGACCGGGGTGCAGACCATCGTTCCGATCATGCTCGATCACGTGAACGCCGGGCGCCTCACGCTTGAGCGCTTCGTCGATCTGATGTGCATGGGACCGGTGCGCGTCTATGGGCTCGTCGGCAAGGGGCGGATCGCCAGGGGCTACGACGGCGATCTCACCATCGTCGATCTGAAGAAAACGCGCACCATTACCAACGACTGGATCGCCTCGGTCTGTGGTTGGACCTGCTTCGACGGGACCACGGTCACCGGCTGGCCGGTGGGGACGATCGTGCGCGGCCACACCGTGATGCGCGAGGGCGAGGTGATCGGCGAGCCGATCGGTGAGTTCGCCCGCTTCGGCGACACACTGGCTGCGGGAGCGGCGTGACCGTGACGGCCGAGCCGCGCTTTCCCGCCCTGGTGCTCGACGAGAGCGAGGGCAAGGTCTTGGCCGAGATCCGCGAGCTCGCGGCTGCCGAGCTACCCGACGGCGACGTCACTGTGGAGGTCGCCTACTCCACGCTGAACTACAAGGACGGGATGATCCTCAAGGGGCTCGGCCGCATCGTGCGCCGCTACCCGCACGTGCCGGGCGTTGACTTCGCCGGCACGGTGGTCGAGTCCGCCTCGTCCGACTATCGGCCCGGCGACCAGGTGGTGGTGACCGGCTGGCGCGTCGGCGAGGCGCATTGGGGCGGCTATTCGGGGCGCGCACGGGTCAGGTCCGAATGGCTGGTCAAGTTGCCCACGGGCCTCGACTGCCGGCGCGCCATGGCCATCGGCACCGCAGGCTTCACCTCCATGCTTGCGGTGATAGCGCTGGAGAATCACGGGCTCGAGGCGGCGCCCGAGAACGAGGTGCTGGTCACCGGGGCTTCGGGCGGCGTGGGGAGCGTCGCGGTGGCCATCCTCGCCCGTCTCGGCCACAGGGTCGTCGTCTCCACCGGCCGCCCCGAGAACGCGGCCTATCTCGAGGCGCTGGGGGCGGCCGAAGTGATCGATCGCGCCGAGCTGGCGGCGTCGCCTTCGCGGCCGCTGCTCTCGGAACGTTGGGCGGGGGCGGTGGACGCGGTCGGCGGGGCGACGCTGGCGAACGTGCTCGCGGCGCTCCGTTACCACTCCTCGGTTGCCGCCTGCGGGCTCTCGGGCGGCAATGAACTCGCGACCACGGTGCTCCCGTTCCTGCTGAGAGGCGTCAACCTGCTGGGCGTGGATTCGGTGATGTGTCCCTACCTCGAGCGCGAGGCGGCGTGGCAAAGGCTCGCCCGGGACCTTCCGGCCGAGGCGCTGGAGAGCATGATCCAGGTGGTGGGGCTAGGCGATCTGCCGGCTCTGGCCGACGACATCCTCGAGGGCCGGGTGCGCGGGCGCACCGTGGTCGATCTCAGGCGCTGAGGCGGCGCCCGGCTATTCCTTTTTCGCCTGCTTGTCCTCTGGGGTGGGCGGCCAGCCACGCGTTGATGCGGCGCTCGCCGACGGAAAGCTCGAACGGCGTTATCTTTTCGATGAGCTGGGCCACGATGTTGCCCACCCTGTAGTTGTTCTTGCCGTCGGTCAGAACCTCGCCGTCGCAGCTCGCGAGATGGTACCACTTGAAGGCCTCCATCAAGTCGCGCTCCACGCCCCAGCCGTTCTCGGTGAACGTGCCCATGAGGTGCTGGGCCAAGTAGTGGCCCTGCTCGGCTGCGGCGTGGATCAGTTTGGTAGCCTTGGCCTCGTTCCGTGGTAAGCCGCGCCCGCGCAAATACAGCAGCCCCAGCGCGCACTTGGCGTCGCGGCGGTCGCCCCACCTGATCGCGAGGTCGTACCACTCGGCGGCGCGAAAGAAGTTTTGCGCGGTGCCCTGGCCGCGTTCCAGCATCAGGCCGACATAGTACTGGGCCGAGGCGTGCCCTTGCTCACCGGCCTGCTTGAACCAGTGGAACGTCTTGGCCGAATGGACGCGGGTGCCGGTCCCGTGAAAATAGGCGAAGCCGAGCGCGAACTGGGACTGCACGTCGCCCTTGCGGCCGGGCTCGTTCCAGATCTCGATGGCGTCGTCCTCGTCCCCTTCCTGGAACGCCCGGTAACCGTCCTCGAAGGTCGCAGCAAAGAGCGGAGCCACGACCAGCAGGCCCAAGACGACACCGGCAATGATGATCAGACGCATCAGCGGTCAACCTTGACCGGTTTGAGCCGTCACTCGCCGGTTCCACGGGCGGCCTGGTGGGGCGACGCCGCGCGAGGTCCCATCAGCCCATATATGGGCTGGTGGGGAAAAAGCCAGGGGTTCACTTGAGAACGAGGGCGGGCTGGCGATGCAGCACCTCGACGACCTCGGTCATGCTCCGGGTCCGGGTCAACAGCCGGCTGCCGCGGTTCACCACATATTCCACGCCCAGGTTGGCGACGCCGGGGATCTTGGCCACCGAAATCAACGGACGTTCCAGCGAGTTGCGGAAGATCGAGAATACGGCGAAGCCGCGTCTCTGGTCGATGGCATAGTCCCGCCACTGGCCCGAAGCGACACGGCGGCTGTAGACGTCGAGGAGCTTGTTGAGCTCGGCTCGGTTGAAGCGCACGATCTCGGGCTTTCGGCGGTCGTTCCTGAGCGGGAGGGGTTCGATCTTGGGGCGATGCTTTGGATCACGGGTCTTGGACCCTGTCCCGCCCCCCAACATGGCCTCAACGAACTCCGGCCGGACGTTCCTGCATCCTCTTGCCGGCGGATCCAGACCTGACAGGGACGCCAAGGCGGGCGTAAGCGGGATCCGGCCGGTCGAAGCAGTTCACCTGACCAAGCGTTCGGTAACAGTAAGTCCGTTCGCTCTCGTGCACTGGCGGCACCCGGCAATAGGGTTCACCCTCGATCGCCTTCACGCTGGAGCAGTCCCTGTCTTGCGAGGCGGAGGCGATGTGGTCCACGATCAGCTTGTCGGTGTTGATCAGGGTGTAGGTCTCGGCACCGATGTAATCGGCCACCGGGCTGAACGCGAAACATCCCGACAGTGCGAACAGAACCCCTCCGAGGACGCACAGCCCGATGCACCGAAGCTGCACATGCTTCGTCTTCGGTCCGAGCCACGCCCTCGCGCGGACGCCGCGATCAATCGTGGGATCCCTGCGCATGGAGTAGACAGGATAGCCTGGATTGCCCGAATGTTACAGAAACTTTATCCTCTTTCTCGGTCGGCTCGGCATCCCTCGGCAGGTTTGCCTTCTCCGGGGTCAGTGGCTATGTTAGCCGCCGTTTGGCGATCGATAGTGCGGAGCATTCCGTGGCCGACATCTTCCGTGAAGTCGACGAGGAGCTCAAACACGAGCAGTACGCTCGCCTTTGGGCGAAGTACGGCAATTACATCTACCTGGCGGTTTTCCTGATCGTCACGGCGGTTGCCGCGCACGAGGGATGGTCCTATTACAAGACCCAGCGCCGTGAGGCCGAGAGCGGCCGCTTTCAGGAGGCGGTGGCCATGGCTCTCGGCGACGACAAGACCGGCGCGATCGCCACCCTTGCCGGCCTCGCCGATGATGCTGCTACCGGCTATCAGGTGCTCGCCCGCCTCAGGGAGGCGGCCCTTAGGATCGAGCTGGGCGACCGGGCGGGCGCGATCGACGCCTACGAGACGCTAGCCGAGGACGGCAGGGCCGCGGCCATCTACCGCGACCTCGCGGTCGTTCTCTTGGTGCTCCACCAGATGGCGGATGGCGATGCGGCGGTCCTCGAACAGCGATTGCAGCCGATTACCGCGCCGGGGAATGCGTGGCGTTACTCGGCGTTGGAACTGGCGGCGGCGCTCGCCGAGCGGCAGGGGCAACGGGCGCGGGCCGTGGAGTTGCTCAAGCAACTCGCCGACGATCTCGACGTCCCCGACGGGATTCGCGCGCGAGCGGCCGAGACGCTTAAGGCGCTCGGCGCCTGAGCCGCGGCGTCCGATGACGGCCCCCGACATACGCCGGCTCCGAGTCGGCTTGGCCCTCACTTCCGCGCTCGTGCTCATCGGCTGCGGCGGCTGGTTCGGCGAGGAGGAGGTTCCGCTTCCCGGCGAACGCATCTCCGTGCTCGCCGCCGAGACGAAGTTGAAGCCCGACCCCGGCTCGGAGCAGCGAACCATACAGCTTCCGCGCCCGACCCCGAATCCGGAATGGCCGCAGAACGGTGGCTATCCCGACCATATCATGCACCATATCGCGATCGGCCAGGTGCCGCAGGAAGATTGGCGGGTCGGCATTGGCAAGGGCTCGAGCCGGCGCCAGCGCCTGATCTCACCACCGATCGTTGCCGCCGGCCGGGTGTTCACCATGGACGCAAACGGCCAGGTCTCCGCCTTCGACGCAGGCAACGGAAGCCGCCTTTGGCGGATCGATACCCGCCCCGAGGACGATCGCGACGGGCTGCTGGGTGGCGGGCTCGCCTACGACGGCAAGCGGGTCTTCGTGGCCACCGGGCTGGCCGAGCTGATCGCGCTCGATACCGCGGCCGGCGAGGTGGCCTGGCGCCGATCCTTGGCCGGGCCGATGCGTGCGCCCCCGACCGTGCTTGGTGGGCGGGTATTCGCGGTCACGGTCGACAACCAGCTGTTCGCGCTCTCGGCGGAGGACGGGAGCACGCTCTGGTCCCACCGCGGCCTCGCCGAGACCGCCAGCCTGCTTGGCGCGGCGAGCCCCGCGGCGGCTGGCGACCTGGTGGTCGTCGCCTACTCGTCCGGCGAGCTCTTCGCCTTCCGGGTGGAGAACGGACGCTTGCTGTGGTCGGACTCTCTGGCCGTCGGCCGGCGCACCGGAGCGGTCGCGACGATGCCCGGCGTCCGAGCGCTCCCTCTCATCGACCGCGGCCGGGTCTACGCGATCAGTAACGGTGGCCTGTTCGTCGCCATCGAGCTTCGAACTGGCCAGCGCCTGTGGGAACGGGAGATCGGTGGTGTCGAGACTCCCTGGCTCGCCGGCAACTATATCTTTCAGCTCACCACCGCCCGCGAGCTGATCTGTTTCTCGCGCCAAGACGGACGAATTCTCTGGATCACCACGCTCCCTGGATTTGCTGACCCGGTGAAGCTCAAGGACCCGATCAGCTGGACCGGCCCGGTGCTGGCGAGCGACCGCCTGATCGTGGCGGGCACGCACGGCTGGGCGCTCGCGGTCTCGCCCTACAGCGGGCGCATACAGGGCATCCAGAGGCTGCCGGACGGCGTCGCTATCTCGCCGATCATCTCCAACGAGACCGTCTTCTTCCTCACCGACGAGGGCGAGCTGGTCGCTTACCGGTAGTGCCCGTTCCGGGCGTCGAGGCGGGCGAACGACCTTCGTGGAACCGGGCCATGAGAGCGCGTTTCACCGTGGCCATTGTCGGCCGCCCCAACGTGGGGAAGTCGACGCTGTTCAACCGGCTCGTCGGCAAGGGCCTGGCGCTGGTGGACTCGGCGCCGGGCGTCACCCGCGACCGGCGCGAGGCCGAGGGGCGGATCGGCGACCTCGCCTTCCGGGTCATCGACACCGCGGGCCTCGAGGAAGCCGACGAGCTTAGCCTTGAGGCCCGCATGCGCTCTCAGACCGAGCGGGCGCTGGACGCGGCGGATCTGGCGCTGCTGCTGATCGACGCGCGCGCCGGGATCACCGAGCTGGACCGCCATTTCGGGGTCTGGCTGCGCAAGCGTGCGGTACCGGTTGTAGTGCTCGCCAACAAGTGCGAGGGCCGGGGCGGCGACGCCGGTGCCTATGAGGCCTTCGGCCTCGGGCTCGGCGATCCGATCCCAATCTCGGCAGCCCACGGCGAGGGCATGGCGGATATCTACGACGCGCTCTCCGCTCACGTCGTGGCGCACGCCGACGAGGCCGAGGGGGCGCAGGTCGCGGACGCGCCCCTGCAGCTCGCCATCGTCGGCCGCCCGAACGTGGGCAAGTCGACGCTGGTTAACCGCCTGATCGGCGACGAGCGCGTGGTCACCGGTCCCGAGGTTGGGATTACCCGCGACGCGATCTCCGTCGACTGGAGTTGGGCGGGTCACCCGGTCCGCCTGGTGGACACCGCGGGACTCCGGCGCAAGGCCAGGGTCACGGCCAAGCTCGAAACCATGGCGGTCGAAGACTCGTTACGCGCGATCCGACTGGCCCAGGTGGTGGTGCTGGTGATCGACGCCACTGTGATGATGGAACGCCAGGATCTCTCGATCGGTAGCCACGTGATCGAGGAGGGCCGGGCGCTGGTGGTAGCCGTCAACAAGTGGGACCTGATCACGGGCCGCAATGCGGCGCTTCGTCAACTGCGCGATCGCATGGAGACGTCCTTTCCCCAGGCGCGGGGCGTGCCGGTGGTGACGCTATCGGCGCTCAGCGGCCGGGGCGCGGGGAAGCTGTTGCCGGCGGTGCTTCGCATCTACGAGGTCTGGAACCAGCGGCTCGGAACCGGCGTACTGAACCGATGGCTCAACGAGCGCCTTGAGGCACACCCGCCGCCAGTGGTCGCGGGCCGGCGGCTGCGTCTGCGCTACATCACCCAGGCGAAGAGCCGGCCGCCCACCTTCGTCCTGTTCGCGAACCGCCCGCAGGACCTGCCCGTTTCCTACGAGCGTTATCTGATCAACGGGCTGCGCGACGACTTCGCGCTGATCGGCGTTCCCATCCGGTTGATCTTGCGAAAGGGCTGGAATCCATACGCGAAGAAGGAATCGTGAGTGCGCCGGCCGACATCGACGCTCTACCCGCTGAGATCTGGCGGATGCTCGCCGCGGCCGCAAATCCGAAGTCTTTGCCAATCAGTAGGCCCGGACCACCTCGCCGTGACGGCGCAACCCGGGGCTCGCGAGTTCGACGAACAGCGGGCCGAGGCTCTCGGGCGGGGGCAGGGTCTCGGGATCCTCGCCGGGGAACGCCTGGGCGCGCATGCGGGTTCGCACTACGCCGGGGTCGAGAAGGTTCACCCGGAGCTTGGTCTTGGCGACCTCGGCGGCCCACACCCTGACCATCATCTCGAGGGCCGCCTTGCTCGTGGCGTAGGCGCCCCAGTAGGGGAACACGGACGAGGCCACGCCGGAGGTGACAAAGGCCGCCCGGCCGGCGTCCGATCGGCGCAGAAGGGGATCGAAGATTCGGATCAGGTGCCAGTTGGCGCTGACGTTGATCCGCATCACCTCGTCCCATTGCTCTGGCGGGTAGTGGCCCATCGGGGTTAGCGGTCCGAGGACGGCGGCGTTCGCGACCAGGATGTCGAGGCCGCCGAAGCGTTCGAGCACGGCGGCGCCGAGATCGTCGATCCGGCCGAGATCTCCGAGGTCCATCTGCACCAGCGTCGCGCTCGCGCCGGCTCCTCGGCGTCGGATCTCGTCGTCCACCTCTTCGAGCCCGCCCTTGGTACGGGCAACCAGGATCGGATGAGCCCCCTCCGCCGCCAGGGCCTTGGCGGCGGCCGCGCCGATACCGCGCGAGGCCCCCGTAACCAACGCGGTGCGCCCATCGAGCGCACCCGACCGCTTAGAGCCTTCTCCGGTCATATTGACCTATTCTGACAGGGTCCTTTTGGGTCGGGGGCAGGAAAGCGCCGTGGAGCGTAGCCGAAGCTACGGTCAAGGGGCTTGACGCCGCCCCGGCCCAAAAGGGCCTGTCCCTTCGGGTTGTTCCGCGACGGGTATTCACCACGTTGTCTCCCTCGCCCGATGCTTCGCATGGCGTTTCCGAAGACGCCTCGTGGGTTGCCGCGTCGCGGGCACAACAAAAACGGGTCAAGATGACCGGAGAAGGCTCTAATCCTCCTCGGCCAACAGGGAGAGCTGCCTTTCGCTGGAGCCGTCGTCGTGGTCGGTCAGTGGGATCGGATAGTCGCCGGTGAAGCAGGCGTCGCAAAACTGCGGCAGGCCGGCGTCGCGGCGCGCTTCGCCGAGCGCCCGGTAGAGCCCGTCGATCGAGAGGAAGGAGAGCGAATCGACGTTGATATTGCGCTCTATTTCGGCGATCTCGAACTGTGCCGCGATCAGCTCGGCGCGCTTCGGTGTGTCGATGCCGTAGAAGCACGAATGCATGGTCGGTGGGCTGGAGATGCGCATGTGGACCTCCTGCGCCCCGGCGTTGCGGACCATCTCGACGATCTTGGTCGAGGTGGTGCCTCGCACTATCGAATCGTCCACCAGGACCACTCGCTTGCCCTTGATCTGGGCGCGGTTGGCGTTGTGCTTGAGCTTCACGCCCAGATGCCGAATCTGGTTGGTCGGCTCGATGAAGGTACGGCCCACGTAATGGTTGCGGATGAGGCCGAACTCGAACGAGATGCTGGCCTCCTCGGCGTATCCCATGGCTGCGGGAACACCCGAATCGGGGACCGGGATGACGACGTCGGCGGCAACGTGAGTCTCGCGGGCGAGTTCCCTGCCGATGTGTTTGCGCGCTTCGATGCG
>PVBE010570826.1_pt1 | contig 18130 bp, 11 predicted proteins | sample 1631181 | NCBI WGS metagenome assembly PVBE01 (sample SAMN08397723, study PRJNA350692) | Marine metagenome, whole genome shotgun sequencing project. | isolation source: water | place: Pacific Ocean | collected 2012-04
ATGATCGTCCAGAGTGGCTGGAAGCTGTTTGAAATGCAGTCTTCCAAAATGAGCCTGGAGGACATCTTTCTGAAGTTGACAACTTCCGATGACGGAGATGAAGGAACGGATGAGGGAGACGATGATGAGGAAGGCCGGACGCCCTTATTCATCGACTGACGATCCGGACGACGGAGCAACAGAATCATGAGAAACATTTTCTCGATTGTCGAAAGGGAACTGAGGTCATACTTTGCCTCGCCGATCGCATACGCTGTCCTGACGATCTTCGTATTCCTGTCCGGTTTGTTCTTCCAGATCATTCTCAGCCAGATTGTGCGGGGCGTACAACTGTCGGACATGCAGGGCCAGCGCGTCGGAGCCGGCCCGCAGCCGATAGATATGCCGGGGCTCATCAGCCAGAGTTTTCTCGGTACGCTGAGCGTGATCCTGTTGTTCATCCTTCCGATGATCACGATGGCTCTCTTCTCCGAAGAGAAGCGACGCGGCACGATCGAATTACTGCTGACCGCACCCCTGACGGATATCGAGGTCGTGCTGGGCAAGTTCCTGGCTGCGGTTTCGTTCTACGGGATCATGCTTGCCACGACGTTGGTCCCAACTTCGATACTCTTCATTTACAGCGATCCGGCCGCGGGTCCGATACTGACCGGCTACCTCGGCCTGCTGCTCTACGGCGTGTCGTTGCTTGCGGTAGGACTTTTCATCTCGACACTCACGGAGAACCAGATCATTGCCGGAGCCGTCAGCTTCGCCATCGCCATGATGCTCTGGCTTGTCGACGCCCTCGCCGCCAACGCGACCTCTACGACGAAGGCGATTCTGACGCATCTGTCACTACTGGGTCACCTGGACGACTTCATCAAGGGTGTTCTATCGACTTCACACATCATTTTCTACCTGTCGTTGACGACCCTGGGGTTGTTTCTGACGTACCGGTCGATCGAGTCGATGCGCTGGAGGGGATGAAGAAGCCTTGAAAGAAGTACTGAAGAAAATGGATCTGGTGGGTTTGACGATCATTATGGGTGCTGTCGTCGTCTACTCGGTCCAGTCCACCTGGAGCATCTATCAGACCGTCGCCCTGGTCCTGGGTGGGGTGATCGTCGTCGTGTCAGTCGCCTCGAAGCTGGATGAGATCCGCGCCGGGCTGGCGAGAAAGTCGTCGACGTTCGGGATCAACTCCCTTATCTCTGTCGGGTTGTTGCTGGGTGTTCTCGGCATCCTGAACTATCTCGGCGCACAGAACCCCTATCGTGTGGACCTGACGACAGCGAAAATCTACAGCCTTTCCGAGCAGTCGGTGAACGTCGCCGCCGAGGTCGTCGGGGATGTCCACATCCGTGCGTTCTATCCCGGTGGCGATGACGTGCCGACTCGCTCTCTGCTCAATCTGTTCAAGGCACAGAATTCCGAGATCACTTTCGAGTTCATCGATCCGGACCTCCAGCCCCAACTTGCCGAACGCTTTGACGTGAGCGTATACGGCGATCTTGATAATCCGAGGACCGGGCAGTCCTTCCGTTTTGGAACGTTGGTTCTGGACATGGGGGACAAGCGCGAGCGGATTGAAAAACAGTCGGAGCCGCTCCGGGAGGAAGACGTCACGAATGCCCTGATGAAGCTCGTCAAGGGTGAACAGAAGACGATCTACTTTATCGAGGGTCATGGCGAAAAACTCATAGCCGAGACCGAGCGAACTGGCCTGGATGCCGCGCGTCTGGCTCTGGAAAGGGAAAACTACGTTGTCAGGTCGTTGAACCTGGTCCGCGAACAAGCTGTGCCGGGAGACGCCTCGGTCCTGGTCTGGCCCGGTCCGGCAACCGATCCGTTTTCCGAAGAAATTGAATTGGTGCATAACTTTCTTGCCCAGGGGGGCAGCGTCTTTGTAATGTTGGACCCGACGCCCTCGTCGTCTCTCGATGGGTTGCTGGCGCAATGGTCACTTTCGGCGGGCGACAATTTCGTCGTCGATGCCAGCGGCGTCGGACGGCTGTTCGGAACGGGGCCTTCGATTCCCTTAGTCTCCCAGTACGGTCCCCACATCATCACCGAGGGTTTTGGTGTCATGACGTTCTTCCCGCTGGCCCGGTCGATCTCCACCGTTGATCCGGTTGAAGGTGGCTTGAACGTCACCGCACTGTTGACGACCAGCGAACGGAGTTGGGGGGAGAGCGATCTCGACAGCACCGAAGCCGGCTTTGATCCGGAAGTGGACCTCAGCGGCCCGGTCGGTATAGGAGTCATCGTCACCAGGGATCTTGACGCGGAAGAAAAATCACGACTGGCGGTTTTCGGAGATTCGGACTTTGCAACGAACGGGTTCTTCAACCTTCAGGGCAACGGTAACCTTTTCCTGAACACCGTGAGCTGGCTGGCTGAAGACGAAAGCTTCATTTCGATCCGACCGAAAGTTCCCGAGGATCGCCGCTTGACACTGACCCAGGCCCAGGGCCGCATCACCTATTACATATCTCTCGTCCTGTTACCCCTGTCGATCCTGACAATCGGGATCTCGGTCTGGATGAAACGGCGGGCCGGCTAGGTTACGCAGATTGTGGGGGGAAGAAGGAGGAAGAATGGGACAAACGCAGATTACGCGGATTACGCAGATATAAGACGGACAGGGCAGGTTAATGATGGATGACACAAGAATTCTTACCCGTCAAAAACATTCAACCCCAATCTGCGTAATCCGCGTAATCCGCCCCAATCCGCGTATAGATCGGTCCGACTCTCACATGGAATCTGCGTAATGAAGTTCAAAGGCACCGCATCGCTTTTCGTTCTGCTGATCGTCCTGGCGGCGTGGGTGTACTTCACCGACGTTCGCGGGCGTGAGGTCAGAGAGCAGGTTGCCGAGGACGCGAAGAAAGCCCTGCCGATCGATGACCAAGAGATCTCGGAAATCAGCATCATCTACCCGGACCACACGATAACCGGTATTCGCAGTGATGCGGGGTGGAACATGACTTCTCCTCCCGGCATGGAGGCGGATTCCGGGGAATGGGATCTGCTGGCCTCCAACGTGCTTCGAATCGAACGTGAGGAGACGGTGTTGTCCGAGGACCGAGACCTCGAACAATATGGTTTGGCTAGCCCGGCATTGAGGGTCACTGTAGGGATGTCGGACGGTGCCACGCACGAAGTTCTTTTCGGCAACGAGAACCCGAGGAAGATTTACAACTACGCGAAGCTTGGCGACAGCGACGAAATCTTTCTGGCTCCCAGTTCGTGGCTGCGGATCTTCAGGAAGGAAGTCAATGATCTGCGCGGCAAGGTTGTCCTGGCTTTCGAGCAGGACGACATCGACCGGATCGAGATCACGGGAATGAAGCGATTGATGATGGATCGAATCGACGAATCATGGGTATTGGCCGCGCCGATCGAGACGCGTGCGGACGAGGGCGAAGTCAGTACGTTCCTGGGCGCGGTGAATTTTGCACGGGCCAGCGGTTTCGCGGACGAACGTGTGGATTCGTCCGTGGCAGGATTCGACGAGCCGTCTTTTCGAATCGTCCTGCACAACGAGGTGGATGACAGGGATCACGTCCTGCTGCTTGGCCGGGAGGCGGACGGCGAAGCAGGCAGGTACTTCGCCAGGGACGAGGCGAGAGACACGATCTTCATCGTCGATGACGATATCTTTGAACGCGCGAACCGTCCCCTGTTTGATTGGCGGGACAAGTCGATCGCATCGTTCGATCGCGATGAGGTCGTCGAAATCGAGTTGAGCCGGGATGAAGAGCAGCTCGTTTTGCGCCGGTCGGGCGACGACTGGATACTGCCCAATGGCAGGAAGACCAAACTGGACAAGGTTTCCGGTATGCTCAACGCCCTCGAATTCGAGAGGTCCAAAGAGATCATCGATTCACCGGGTCCCCCGGCACAGTACGGGTTGGGAGTTCCGCGTCTCAAGGTCGTCCTCAGAGGCGATGGCGAAGAGGTTCTGAGGTTCAGCCTCGGAGCGGACGTCGACGAACCCGACGGAGTCTATTGGAAGTCGGCCCATGAAACCGCGGTCCGTGTCGTGTCGAAGGACGTTTTCGACCGTTTCAACGTCACGATCGCAGATCTGATCGAAGACACCGAAGGCGAACAGTGAGGGACTATGGGCGGAAGCTCCGGCCGAATTCGACGCTTTCTTCGCACCGGCACCCTCCGATTTCGATCGCCCGGTCCACAGCTTCCTGACCTTCCTCGAAACGAACCTTACATTTCCGACATCGCAAGATCCATTGTCTCGAGTCTGCGCGAAAGCATTCGACAGAACAAGCTGGCCTCGTCTCTGGCTCTCGTGGCGTTTCTCATCGTGTTGCCACTGACGTTCGGAAGCCGTTACGACGAGCGCCCGCGATACCGGCAGGTGATCATTCCCGACATCGAGCGTTTCGAAGAGCGGTATCGGGGCGCCATAGAACGTGCGGAGACCGCGCCGACCGACATCTGGCGGCTTTATCACTTCCTTGACGCCCACCGGTCGGCCGTAGAAACCCTCAAGCATGTGCGGTCGAAGCGGACGGTAACGCCCGAAGGTACACGCGCTCACGCGGCGCTGATTCGATATTACGAGCTCGTCGACCAACATTTTGCGATCCTGCGAACCCAGATGAGTGTCGATGAAGAGATTGATTTTCTAGAGAGATGGCGGGACATAACCCGGGATATCCAGCCGATTCATGATCGATGGGCCTCATGGCTGAAAGAGTGAGTAATGCAGCCAACGCCTTTACTATATAAATAAAGCTGATATTGTGGATTGTTTTGCATCGCGAGCGACTGTGCCGATCCGAGTTCTTCTGAGATAACCCAGTCGTCTCCCATCCAGGGGCATGTTTACCGTGAAGTGAACACCGGCAACCTCCAACCCAACCTCGATGAATTGAGGTTTTTCCGCGTTCATTAGAAGGCACTTGACAGGTAAACGCTGTATATAATAGGTTGCATACACATTGGATACTGCATTTATGCGTCCTGTGGACGATTCATAGTATTGACCATAAAGGGAAACGACCGCACCGATAAAAGGATGCGGCGTGAACTGGCGGCATTCGTGGCGATGCATATCCGTGCGGAATTGCATCTGGCTGAGGCCACATGTACACCGGCCTTTTTTAGTCCGAGAGTGGAGGTGAATTAGATGAGTATTAATTCTAGGAGATGGCTCGCAGGCTTTGTTGCCATCGCTATTTTTGTGGCACTTCAGCCCAGCGTGTTCGCCCAGGGTTTTACGGCCGTGACGGGTTCGGTGATGGATCCGACCGGCGCTGTCATTCCCGGCGTTGAGGTCACGGTGACGAATGCCGCGACCGGCGCCGCCAGAACTGTGATTACTAACGAGACCGGCTCCTATACCGTTGCACAGTTGCCACCCGGCGTGTACAACATCAGCGCCTCATTACCGGGGTTCAGCACCCAGGTCATGAGTGGCGTGACGTTGCCGGTCGGTGGAACGGTCGTGGTCGACCTGCCCCTTGAAGTGGGTTCGGTGACCGACGTCGTCGACGTTATTGCGAGCGCTGAGGCCGTCAACACGGTCGACGCGAAGCTGGGTGTCGCCTTTGACACGCAGAAGATCATCGACTTGCCCTTGAACGCCCGGAACATCGTCGGCCTGCTCGGACTGCAGTCCGGTGTGACCCAGTCGGATCAGGGTGGCGAGTTCGGTCGGGACGACGGCGGCCAGGTGAACGGCGCGCGGAACGACCAGCAGAACATCGTCCTGGACGGTGTGAACATCAACCGCCAGGAAGCCGGATCGGCCTTTGAAGGCGCGATCCCGACGACGCTCGACTCCGTGCAGGAGTTTCTGGTGTCGACCGCCGGTTCCGGTGGAACGGGCGCCCGTGGTAGCGGCGCCCAGGTGTCGCTTGTGACCAAGAGCGGCTCGAACGAGTGGCACGGATCCGCGTATGAGTACTATCGTTCTCAGGGTACATCGGCGACGAACTACTTCCTGTCCGGTGGGACCCAGGGCGACCCGACCCGTTTGATTCGGAATCTGCCCGGCGGATCGTTTGGTGGTCCGATCATCAAGGACAAGCTGTTTCTCTTTGGTGCGTACGAACGCCAGACCGACCGCAGCGCGACCGTGGCGACGCGGACCATTCCAACCCCGCAGTTCCTCGATGGCATTGTTCGCTACGAGCGTAAAGATGGTTCTTTCGCAGAGCTCACGCAGGGTTGCGGCTCGATGTTGGAGAAATTCTCGCTCATCCCGTGCGACACGTGGAACTCGAACGTCGTCGGACCGGGCGGACTGCTGGAAGTCTTCCGGCCGTACGCGAACGGCCAGGGCGGCGTTCTGTCGCCGGGTGAGGACAACGGTGCGAACCAGCAGCGTTTCCGGTTCCAGTCGCCGTTCGTTCGGAACCGCAACGTCTACATCTCGCGGATGGATTTCACGGCGAACGACAACCACACGTTTTTCTTCCGTGGGACGTTGAATGACGATTCACGGACACTGGGTGCGGAAGCGCTGCCGGGCGGAGGTGACTCTCGCCTGCGACTCGACAACAGTAAGGGTTTTTCGGCCAGTTGGAACTGGGTAATCTCCCCCTCCGTGAACAGCAACTTCACGGTCGGCCTGACGCGGGAAGCCTTCGAGGATTCGGGCATCAACACGCCGACGTGGAGTTACGGGATGTTCTCGCAGCCGTTCGTCGACACGGGAGCTTCTAGCCAGGCGATCGACACGTGGAACTTCGTGGAGAATTTCAGCTGGCTGAGGGGCGACCACAACATCCAGTTCGGCGGCAACACGCGCTACCTGACCAACCATCGCCGCTCGTTTAACGACGTCAGCCCGGGTGGCTATAGCGGTGGTGCCAACCTGACGGCGAACAACATCGGTGTGGCGTCCAGCCCGGGTTTCAAGCGAGCGGTTGGCGAAGCCGAGTTTGAAAACGCTGTCTCTCCTCACGCCGCCGGTGACGCGGTCATGACGGCGACCGGAACCATTTCGCAGTTTTCCGAAGACATCCAGTTCGATGTCAACGGGACCAAGCTGGCCGCCGGCACCGCGTTCGAACGCCGGTTCCGGTTGCAGGAGTATGACTTCTACATTCAGGATACCTGGCGGGCGACGCCGAACCTGACGGTGACGTTCGGCGTGAACTACGCCGTTCAGACACCGCCGTACGAGGCCGATGGCCTGCAGGTGAACTGGATGGAAAACCTCGGAAATCGGTTGAGAACCCAGTCGGACACGACCAAGACCATTACCGAGCTGCCCTACTTCACGACGCAGACTGCAGGTCGTGCCAACAATGCCGCCGATTACTACTCGGCGGACACCAACAACTGGGCACCTCGTGTGAGTTTTGCATGGACGCCGAGCAGCGACTGGTTGAACAACGGTGGCCAGTTCGTCCTTCGTGGCGGCTACAACATGACCTACGATTCGATGGGACGCCGGTTCGCACGGGATGCGGCGGGATCGGGTTCGATCGGATTGAAGACGCGGTTCGGGACTCCCGGCTTCACGAACTCGTTCGACGGTCTGGACGACGCTCCGCGCGCTCCCCGGATCGGTGGCGAGTACGGATTCCTGCCTCGCGGGTTTTTCCCGACGGTTGGCGATGCGCCGAGTAACATGGTTCCGATTGACTCGAGATGTCCTCCCAGGTGTGGAGCCGGCGGTGCTTCGAGTTCGGGTATCGACCCGGGTCTGTATTCTCCTGAGAACCACCTGCTGAACCTGACGATCTCGAAAGAGTTGCCGGGAGACTTTGTGGTGGAAGCGTCCTACGTGGGCCGGTTCGCCCGGAACCTCGTCGGCCAAGCCGACATCGCAAGCCCGGTAAACGTCCGCGATGCGAAGTCTGGTCAGACCTACTACCAGGCGATCAAGACGATGTATGAAACATACGAGGCCAACAGCACCCCGGTGGCCGATATCCAGCCCATTCCATGGTTCGAGAACGTCTACTCGAAGTCTATCGGTGTCGCCGAGACCAGGCTCGGCGGGACGTACAACAGCGCGACGCATGCGTTCTACGCGCTTCTGCACAAGTCCCGTGCCCCGGGTCCGAACACGTCGGCCAGCCTGGTCGATGAGATCCAGGGTATCGAGCGCCGTGCAGGGGCAACCTTGCTGTCGCCACAGGTTCACTACTTCGGTCTGTTCACGAACCTGTCCAGATCCAACTACAATTCGGGCCAGCTTACGGTCCGGAAACGGTTCTCGGACGGCGTCAACTGGACGATGAACTACACCTTCTCCAAGTCGATGGATCTGACGTCGGCCGCCGAGGCGCGGGGGAACCGTGCGAACGGTGCAACGAACGAGGGGATGGTCGAGGATCCGTACAATCCGGATCTGAACTACGGCATTTCCGACTTCAACCGGACGCACCAGTTCAACCAGAACTTCCTGGTTCAACTGCCGTTCGGTCAGGGCCGGCCGTTCCTGTCAAATATCTCGAAGGTTGCCAACCACATCATTGGTGGATGGGAATTTTCGGGCATCATGCAGGCGACCAGTGGCCGTCCGTGGCAGTTCACGGCATCGAGTCGGTACAACCACCATTACTACGGCCGGACGATTCCGCACATGATCAAGGCCGTTCCGTTCTGTGTCTGTAAGGACGAAGGCCGCCAGGTGTTCATGGTGGGACCGGACAAGCAGAACCGGATCGACGTCACGAACGGTGCCGAGTATTTCATCGGCGCCTATCCCGGTGGCGATATTCAGCGGAACCAGGGTCTTGGACCCAAGTTCTGGAATATCGACGCTGCGGTCACCAAGAACTTCACGGTGACCGAAGACATCCGGGCGCGTCTCCGTGTGGAGATGTTCAACGTGGCGAACCATCCGAACTTCAGCATCCCGAGCGGGAGGAACGGACGGAGCATCGACCGCCACAGTGGCCTGCTGGGTCAGGTAACCTCGACCCGCGGCACCGAGCGTGTCATGCAGTTCAGTTTCCGATTAGAGTTCTGATCGGGATTAAGTAGTAACTCAAAACGGAGGCCTTCGGGCCTCCGTTTTTTTTGCTTTCAATGTCAACTCAGCAGATCCCTTTGATGTAGGTGCGCTCTGTGAGCGCATGTCTTTCTCGATAGTGCAGAATGTGCGGTCACAGACCGCACCTACATTCGGCCTCACGCTAAACTGCTGATTCACATTGCCTTGCTGCCAGTTTCAGCTTCAAACACAACTTGGCAGCATCCCAACTAGGCGAGACTTGACCACTCACCCAAATCCGCATTGACGGACAATTTCTATGTATTCTTGTATTTCGGTCGTATGCCGAGATCGTAAGTTCAACATTCCATTGGGTATCCCTTTTGGCATGTGATGTGCTCTATTTTGGGCGGGATGGAGTTATCCGTTATTTGCCGGAATTCCCCAGGGACGGGGATCGAAACCGGCCACAAAACGGAAACGCGCGAGAGTGGGATGGTGGAGTAGTAGTCTGGCCTGAGTGGTTTTCCAACTCCGAGGCGATCTGCCTCGGTACCCTTTTTGAAAATCGATTTAAGTGGTGTACGCCACGCGGATCCCCGGGTCCGCGTGGTCACTTAATCCATATTGCCCTACTGGGGAGGAGCTCTAATGGTAAGTTTGAACACTCGTCTACACCGGAAGGTGACGTGGACCGGCTTTGTGCTGGCCATGGTTTTGCTTCTGGGGTCGGCACCGGTATTCGCGCAAGGACTTGCGGGAGTAACCGGCGCTGTCAGTGACCCTACCGGCGCCGTTATACCTGGCGTCGAAGTGACGGCTACCAACGCCGCCACAGGAGCGTCACGCACCGTAATCACCAACGAAACAGGAACCTACTCGGTTGCACAGCTGCCGCCGGGCACCTACAACATCAGTGCCTCGCTGCCTGGCTTCAGTACGAAGTCCATCAACGGGGTTACCCTGCGGGTCGACGAGACGATCGTCCTGAACCTGCCTCTCGAAGTCGGCCAGGTGACGGACGTTGTGGACGTCATTGCCTCTGCCGAGGCAGTCAACACGGTCGATGCCAAGCTGGGTGTCGGCTTTGATTCGCGCAAGATTATCGATCTGCCTCTGAACGCCAGGAACATCGTGGGCCTTCTCGGTCTTCAATCCGGCGTGACGATATCCGACAAGACCGGCGACGAGTTCAGCCGCGATGACGGCGGCCAGGTGAACGGCGCGCGGAACGACCAGCAGAACATCGTTCTGGACGGCGTGAACATCAACAAGCAGGAAGCCGGGTCCTCATTCGAAGGCGCACTGCCGACGACGCTGGATTCCGTTCAGGAATTTGTCGTGCAGACGGCGGGTTCCGGCCAGGCGGCGCGCGGAAGCGGCGGTCAGGTACAGCTTGTGACACGTGGCGGATCGAACGATTGGCACGGTTCGGCGTACGAGTTTTACCGGACGACCGGTACTTCGGCCAAGAACTACTTCGCGCCGGAGGCAGACGTATTGATTCGGCACCTGCCGGGCGGATCCGTGGGTGGCCCGATCATCAAGGACAAGTTGTTCTTCTTTGGCGCGTACGAACGCCAGACCGATCGCAGTTCGACCCTTACGACACGAAACGTGCCGACACAGGAGTTTCTGGACGGCATCATCCGTTATGAAAAGAAGGACGGTTCGTTCGGAGTGTTGACCGACGGTCCCGGCGGAGATCTGGAAAAATGGACGCTGGTTCCGGGAGACACCTGGAATCCTGCCCTGATCGGACCCGGCGGTTTCTACGAATTGTATCGACCGTTTTCGAACGATCCCTCGAATACCCCAGGTGGGGATTCTGGTGCCAACACGTTGCGCCACCGGTTCCAGTCACCCTTCGTTCGGAACCGTAACATCTATATTTCACGGTTGGACTTCACGGCCAACGACAGCCACACGTTCTTCGTGCGCGGCTCACTGAACGATGACGTGCGGACGCTCGGAAGCTAGCGCTTCAAGGGCTTTGGCGACGCACGCGAGCGCCTGGACAACAGCAAGGGTTTTGCCGCGAGCTGGAACTGGGTTCTCTCGCCGTCCGTCAACAACAACCTGACGGTGGGCTTGACCCGGGAGTCGTTTGAAGACACTGGCAACAACCGGTCTTTCTATAACGCCCCACTGTTCGACGAACCGTTCCAGACAACCGGTGGATCGAACCAGGCTATCGATACCTGGAACATCGTGGAAACCTTGAGCTGGATCAAAGGGGATCACAGCATCTCGGTCGGCGGTAACTTCCGTTACATCACGAACAACTTGAATTCCTTCAACCTGGTCGATCCCCCACAGTTTGGCGGCGGCGCCAACCTGACGGGTAACAACGTCGGCATCGTAAGGAAGCCCCGGACTGGCTCGAGCTCTCGGTAACGCGGAAGCCGACAACGTGCAGGACGCCGAAGCGGTTGGAAACGCCGTGATGGCCGCCACGGGATCGCTATCGCGGTTCTCCGAGGACATCCAGTTCGGTGTGGACGGAAACAGACTGGCTCCCGGGGCCGCATTCTCTCGAAAGTTCCGAATCCAGGAGTACGACTTCTACCTTCAGGATTCCTGGCGGGCGACTCCGAACCTGACGATAAACTTCGGCGTGAATTACGGTGTGCAGACACCGCCTTATGAAGCCGACGGCGTGCAGGTCAACTGGCGCCAGAATCTTGGCGAACGCTTGCGTACCCAGGCCGACACGACCAAGACAATCCGGGAACTGCCGCTCTTCACGGCACAGCCGGCAGGTCGCGCCAATGGTGTTCCCGATTACTACACTGCAGACACAAACAACTGGGCACCTCGCGTAAGCCTGGCCTGGTCGCCGCAGTCGGACTGGCTTAACAGGGGCGGTCAGTTCGTCCTTCGCGCCGGTTACACGATGACCTACGACTCGATTGGCCGTCGGTTTGCACGCGATGCGGCCGAGGTTGGATCGATCGGTCTGGTGGACTCATTTTCGGTGCCCGGATTTACTTTTTCGATCGACGGCCTGAACGGCCTGCCGATCGCGCCCCGGGTTGGACCCGGCGTGTCGACGGATCGGCAAGTCCTCCTCGACCTGATCGGTGGCGGCTCGACCGGGGAGCGCAGCTTCCAGTTGGCGACGACCGCTCAGGGAATCGGTAGCCTGTCGACAAGCGGAATCGATTCGGGTATCCATTCCCCGATCAACAATCTGTTGAACCTGACCCTGTCGAAGGAAATCCCCGGAGGTGTCGTGATTGAGGCGTCATACGTGGGTCGCTTTGCACGCGATCTCGTCGGAAGTGTCGACATCGCAAGCCCGGTGAACCTTCGGGATCCGATCAGTGGTCAGACCTACTACCAGGCCATCAAGCAGCTCTATGACACCTACGAAGTGACGGGTGGCAGGGTTGAAGATGTCCAGCCGATCGCTTGGTTCGAAAACGTTTACGGAATCGCCAAGGATCACGCAAACTCGCAGCAGTCCCTGATCGATAGTTTCCGGTCCGCGGAAGGCAGCTTTGACAGTGCCACAATGGGTTTTTTTGCGACGCTGCATCGACGCAACCCTCCCGGTCCGAATGCGGCCGTGAGCCTCGTCGACACGGTTGTCTCTATCGAGAACTCGCAGGGCAACGTCCTGATGTCGCCGCAGGCCCAGTTCTTCGGTCTGTTCACCAACGTCAGCCGATCCAACTACAACTCTGGACAGTTGACCGTCAGGAAGCGTTTCTCGGACGGTTTCACGTTCACGGGTAACTATACGTTTTCGAAGTCGATGGACATCACCTCCGCCTCGGAATCCCGCGGTGAACGCCCGAATGGACAGAGTGGTGAGGGCCTGGCGAACGATCCGTACTTCCCTGAAACCAACTACAACATATCCGACTTCAACCGCACGCACCAGTTCAACGGGAACTTCCTGGTCGAGCTGCCGTTCGGTCAGGGGAAACCGCTTGGTTCGAACATCTCTTCGATCGCAAACCATGTGATCGGAGGATGGGAGCTTGGTGGAATCATCCAGGGGACAAGCGGGCGTCCGTTCAATTTCACGACAGGCCGCTTCAACCATCACTTCTTTGGTCGTTCACAGCCCCAGGTTGTCGCCGACATCCCGTTCGGTACCCGGAGAGAAGATGGGAACACGGTGTTCCTGATCGATCTGGACAAGGCCGCACGGACCGATCTCGGAAGAGACGGTTTCAAGAACGTGTTCCCGGGCAGCGCCCTGGGTCGCAACGACGGGGAAGGACCATCCTTCTTCAACATCGACGTGTCGTTGACGAAGAACTTCACGATCACGGAAGACGTCCGTGCGCGGTTCCGCTGGGAAGCGTTCAACATCATGAACCACCCCAACTTCGCTGCGCCGGGTGGAGGCACCCGGATCGATCGGAGCAGCTTCGGTGAGATCACCAGCACTCGGGGAACCGAGCGCGTGATGCAGTTCAGTTTCCGGTTAGAGTTCTAATCGGAACCTTTTGACACTCAAAAAGCGGAGGCCTCGTGCCTCCGCTTTTTTTCGTTCGAGATGTAGGTGCGGTCTATGACCGCACATGCGCTCACAGAGCGCACCTACATCGGGAACACATGCGCTCATAGAGCGCACATTAACTCTCCGCAAGTACGGCCTTGCTGAAGATTTCCAGGCCCTCGTCTACCTGCTCGCGAGTGATCGTGAGAGGTGGGATGAGACGGATCGTCTGGCCCCAGTGGCCGCACGGATACATGAACAACCCGTCCGCGAGCGCGCGTTTCAGGATAGCCGTTGCGGCCTCGCTGTTGGGTTTCTTGTCGGTGCCGGGCACCACGAACTCAACCGCAATCATCAAGCCCAGGCCGCGAACGTCACCGATGATCGGGGACTCGTCAGCCAGTTTGCGTAGCGACGACAGGATGTAGTCACCCTGAACGCGGGCATTCTCCAGAAGGCCCTCGTCCCGGATCACTTCGAGAGTGGCCAGTGCCGCGGCACAAGAGACGGGGCTACCGCCAAAGGTCGTGCCATGACTCGCCGGTCCCCACTGGCTCATCAGGTCCCGGTTCGCTGCCACTGCTCCCAGGGGAAAACCGCCCGCGATGCTCTTGGCCATGCAGACGATGTCCGGTTCCACACCCAACGCCTGAACTGCGAACCATTCGCCGGTACGGCCAAACCCGGATTGAACTTCATCCACGATAAGCAGAATCCCGTGACGCGTACAGATCTCACGCAGGCCTGCCAGCCAGGCGCGTGGCGGTATCACGTAACCACCTTCGCCCTGAACCGGCTCGAGCATGAAAGCCGCTACATCTTCAGGTGAGACGACATGCCTGAACAGGCGGTCGATGTCGTCGAGTGACTCCGCCACCAGGGCCTCCTCGGTAGGGGCTGTCGATCGGTACGGATAGGGATACCGTGCAAAGTAGACCTCCGGCAGGAAAGGTCCCTGGCGGTCACGGTACTTCGCCTTGGAAGTCGTGATGGTCGAAGCGCCGAGCGTCCGTCCGTGGAACCCACCAAAAAAAGAGACGATCGCCCGTCTGCCGGTCACATACCGCGCCAGCTTGAGTGCTCCGTCGACGGCCTCCCCGCCGCTGTTACCGAAGAAGAACATGTCGGCGTTGCCCGGCGTGATCTTGCCCAGTTCCGAGGCGAGGCGTAACGTCGTTTCCGGGGCAAAGGTCCCCAGCGGAGCATGGATCATCTTCTCCATTTGCGTACGCGCCGCCTCGACCACACGCGGATGATTGTGACCGACGTTGGTTACACCGAAGCCGGCGAGGAAGTCGAGATAACGTCGCCCATCGTGTCCGATCAGATGAACGCCTTCCGCACCCTGGACCGGCAGATTCGGCCAGTCCTGAGACAAACAGGGGGCCAGCAAGTTACCGAGATTGGCGACCAGGTCGTCGTATGAAGGGTTCTTTTCCATTGATTACTCCTATGTCTATTACTCTTGTCTATTGCTGCCCCGGATTATGAGTGTCGTCACCTAAAGCCGATTGAAAACTGCCAACTGATTATCGTCAAAACACCTATATCTGTCCACCGGTTGGGAAACCTGGCCACGCCCGACTGCTTTCAAGGGTAAATGTCTGTAAGTTGAAGGATTGAATGCTTGTACTTGGGGTGCCACAGAAGTATCATCTGCAAGATACAGAAGAATGTGTGGCGTGCACAGGTTTGTGCACTGGAGACCCTAAGTGGAGGCGTTGTGATTACTAAGACACCAAAAATATTTGTACTTATTCTCGTTCTGACCGCGGTCACACTCGTGGCGCAGCATCCGACGATGGATCCGAAAACCAAGGAAGTGCCGACGGTTAACTACGAGGAAGGCCCACAGGTTCCAACCATCGACGATTACTATCTTGGGGGAGACCCCTCGCAGTTCATCCCGGACGAGTTCATGTCGAACCCGAGCGGGGAAGTCGATCCCAGAGAACTAAAGGGCTACCACTTTCCCCCGCAGCTGAAGTGGGTGAAGGTTGTGTCCGACCGCCAGGTCAGGGCGGGTGGCGTGCTTCGCCTGGAAGCACAGGCCGAGGGCCCTGTCGAGACGTCGCCGTGGTGGATTGCCTACCAGAACCAGTTCGGCCGGCGTTCCGCCTATCGAGCCAGATTCAGAGCTCGTGAGGACAACCCCTGGTTGTTCGACGGTACGGTTCAGATTGACGAGTGGGCCGAGCCCGGCGTCTACGTTGTTTACGACGGTGAATTGAACAGCGAGCTGAGACATTCCAAGGCCTTTTTCCCGCCAATGCACCCGGCGATGCTGGGCCTGGAGTTTGAGATCCTGCCTAACGAAAATACCGACGTCATCGCCCCCAAGCTCCTCGACCTCTACATCGGCGAGGACGAGAACATGAACGGCGCGACGTTCGACATCGGTGACATGATTCCGGTGCGTGCGAAATTGTTCGACAACAAGTCGGGCGCCAGCGAGGCCATCCTGCGTCTTTCGGGTCCCGACAACAAGTACGTCGAGCTGAGCCTGGCGCCGCGCTTCAATCACCCGGGAGAGTTCGTCGGTTACTTCCAGATCAACCAGTGGTCGGTCGGCGGTGAGTATGTCGCGCGCACGATCCAGATCAAGGACAAGGCCGGCAACCAGAGAGACCTGTTCTCGTCGACGAACGAGCCTCTGGGCGCGGCGAAATTCAACATCCGTCAGGACCCAAGCAACATTGACAAGGTTCTGCCGAAGCTGATCAGCGTCGCATTCGACCGCGCAACCGCCGACATGGAGCAGGAGACGAAGATCATCGCCATTGCCGTGGATGAGCATTCCGGTATCGGCGACATCTGGGTCGACGTCGGTGCGAGCCCGAGCTGGATCGACAAGAAACGGGTCAAGCTGACAGCCCGCCGTGGCCGTCCGCTGATCAAGCCCGGCTTCGACGTCCAACAGAATGTTTACGAAGGGACGTTTAACACCCACAGGTTAGACGAGCCCGGTGACTGGGTCGTGTCGCGCGTGTTCATTCGGGACAATGCGAACAACTACCTGGACGTTCGAGCCGACGAGAGCCCGGACCTGCAGACTGTCAAGGTTGTTTACGGAGGTGCGGCAGCGTCTCGCGGACCGCAAGGGGCCACAACGAACTTCGGGCAGGCACAGGCAGATGCGCAGGCCGCGGGTCAGCCGAAGATTCGGCGTGTCGACATGATTCCGCCGCATCCACCCCGCGGACCGTGTCTGAACTGTCACGAACCCTAGACAGAAGTTTTTCTTTTAAGACTGGAACTATCAAATCGATACTGAATCGGAAGATCACAAGGAGTTTTAAATGAATCGCCGATCATTTTTAAAGAGTTCGACTATGGCCGGTGCGGGACTTGCCCTGACACCTCGGCTGGGAGCCTCCGCTCCGCAGACCAGTTCGCTCAACCTGCAGACGAAGCACCTGATCTGGATCATCAACGGTAACGGTTGCCGGAAGAAGGAATACCTGGAAGACCTCGATGTCGCACCGAACTTTGCCGCGCTGGCCAAGGAAAGCTACGTCTTCAACGAAGACCACAACGACCAGGCGTCTTCGCACGGTACGTCTTACACGGAACTGCTGACCGGTAACGTCTCCCAGACCAGCGTCCCCTTGTTTCCCACCGTGCCACACTACGTTCGCAAGGCCTACGGTGATGAAGCCACGAAGTACTGGTATCTGACAGGGGCGGACTACTTCAGGCAGTGGCGCTACAACCTGAAGTACTTCGCCGCCCACAAGGACTATCCGGCCTCGACGCGCCCCGTGTCCCTGACAACGCAAAACGTGTTCCAGGATATGTGGTACAAGAAGCGGGACCGTTCGCCGCAGCAGATTATCCAGGACGAGTTCCCGGACAACATGGGTGTTACCGACGCCGAACGCGTGCAGCTGACGGATTGGATTGAAGGCGTGATGTCCACACGCAGCTACGAGGCTTCCCTCAAGCATCCTTTCATCCCACGCTCCCCGTTCGTCGAAGAGGGCCAGGCGATCAAGATCATTCCGCAGATCCTCCAGACATTCAAACCGCGGATGATCGTCTTCCAGCAGGTTTCCCACGACACCGGCCACGGCGCCGGGGGGTACCTCCGCTACGAAACCGGTCATGACGAGTATCGTTCGACCGCCATATCCACTGACGAAGCGGTGGGGCAGTTGGTCGATTTCGTGAAGAACGACCCGTACTTCAGCAAGAACACGGCAATCGTGGTCCGGCCCGAGTTTGGCCGGGACGACGAAGTCAACGCGTATGGCGAGATTCATCACTCGAAGGGTTACTACTATGCCCAGCGTCCTGCCAGCATCTATTACGGGCCGGACTTCAATACCGGTTTCGACGGCAAGACAGTAATCAGCCGGCTCGACATGGCCCCGACGTTGACGAAGTTGTTCAACGTGGACGCGAACTACGCGATGGGACAGGTCGTTCCGGGTCTGTTCAAGCCTGAGGTAGGTGAGATTCCACAGTACGTCCCGTACGTAGAATAGCTGATATTGATGTAATTTAAATAACGGCGTGATTCTCTTGCAGGGTCACGCCGTTTTTGTTTGTTCCTCGGCCGGTGTGCCGGAGATCAGAGATAGATTCTCTCGACCGAAAGGCTTAAAGACGCAGAGAAATCGTCATCTTTGCGCCTCTGGTGCGCCAGGCAAAGCTTGGGCATTCTAGCTGAATGAAAGGAGTCAGCCATGTGAATTGCTCGTTCAACATGTAGCCAAGAAGGCAGTGGTTATGGGGTAACCCGTAAGCTGAAGCCCTTGGAGGCG
>PVBE011336899.1_pt1 | contig 18128 bp, 16 predicted proteins | sample 1631181 | NCBI WGS metagenome assembly PVBE01 (sample SAMN08397723, study PRJNA350692) | Marine metagenome, whole genome shotgun sequencing project. | isolation source: water | place: Pacific Ocean | collected 2012-04
CCACCAACACGAGTACGAGGACAAACACGATCTGGGCCGAGGACGAGCCACGGCCACGGTGCGACCGTGACCTTCTCAGAGCCAGAGTCGCCTGTCTTAGGCCAACGCCTCGCGCAGCGACCGCTCGCTCGGGCGGTCGAGCTGTCGGGAGACGAACTCTCCGTCCAGATCGCGAGCACGCGCCAGGTGCGCGAGCCCCTCGGGTCCGAGGACCGCGTCGCGAACCATCAGCGCCTTCGCGAGGTTGTAATGGACGACCGCGTCCGTCTCGCGTTCGGCCAGGCACGCTTCGAGGGCGTCGATTGAGTCCTGCGGGCGCCCGCCGAGCAGGACGGGCAGGGTCGCCAGGCACACCCGCGCTGGCCACGCGAGCGCCGGCGGACCTTCCTCGACCACGCGCTTCAAGAGCGCGGAGGCAGCGGGCTCGCGGCCGGCTTTGACGTGCGCGATCGCCTGGTAGAAGCGGGCCGGCAGGTCGAGGGCAGAGGAGAGGTGCGCCACGGCGTCCATCCCCCGAATGAGTGAGCCCAAACGGTCGTCTGCGAAGCTCGGCGGACGCATGCGCTCGGCGACGTCGAGCAGGTCGACACCCGCAACCTCGTCGGCGTCGTGCCAATCACGCAGCTCCTCGACGATGTCCGCGCCGCGATGTCGCTCGGCCCGCGGGTCGGCGATCGGCGCCTCTGCGGCCTCGAGCCCGTCGCCATAGTCGTAGAGGAACTCGGCTTTGAGGATCTCGAAGAGCAGGCGTCCGAGCGTGCCGAGGTCGGCCTCGTTCACCCGCGCCGTGAGCGCGTCGTAGTCGGGCAGATCGCCCGGGAGCACCTCGCCGTCGTACTCGAAGGCGTCGCCCGCCGCCCATTGGTGCAGCACCATCTGCTCGCGTAGGGATTGGTAGAACGCACTGCAGCTCGCGCACTCGCGGAAGTGCGCGTTGACCGCTTCGACGCGCAGCCCGTCGAGCGCATCGTCGAGCAGCCGGACGAGGTCGTCGGCGATCCGGGCGCAGTCCATTTGCGCCTCGAAATGTACGCGCTCGGCGTCGCGATGTCAGTCGAGGAGTGTGCGGACTTCCGCGAGCAGCGCCCCTGCGAGGTGCGCGTCGCGCCCCGAATCACCCGGCCGGATGGGGCGCAGGAAGCTGTTGACCACGTACCGGCCGCGCCGGCGCGTGTTGGGGTGTGCCACGTCGAAACGGGCCCGGCGGACCGCGCCCCGGGTGACACAAGCCGCCTCGAGCACCCCTCGCTTCAGCCTGCGGCGCGCGACGCACACCGTGGGCGTGCCGGGTGCCGTGTGCAGGAGCAGCAGGTCGCCGGGGCGGGCGCGCCCCCTTCGCGGGCGGCTGGCGTTTCTCAGGCCGTCGAGCGACATGGTGCGCGCGGAGACGCCGCGCACGTCCACGAAAGCCGCGGCGACGAGGCCGAGATCGTCGAGGTCGCGCCGTCCGAGGGTCCCGTCGAGTCCCGCACGGACGGCGCGACGCGACGAGCTGGCGTCGGCCGGGCGGGTCCGGATTCGCGGGCGGACCGAGGCGAGCCCGGTCGGGGAGATCCCCTCGAGCATCGCGTGCCCGGGCGGACGTAATGTGGACGGTCGCACGAGCCCCGTGCAGCCGAACGCAGTCGCCGCGCATCCGTACAACAGCCACAGGGACGATCGGCGCACGGTAAGATGATTGCCTACATCTCCCACATTGCAACTTCTTGGGCGCCGCTTGACGACCAAAGGGCGCCCAACTACCGTTCGCGGCGCCGATGAGCGCTGACGAAACCGCCTTCTTCTACGCCCAGAGTCGCCTCCCGACGGAGAACGGGACGTTCGATCTGCGCGTCCACGTCGACTCCGAAGGCAACGAGCACCTCGCCATCAGCGCGGGTGATCTCACCGGGGCGACCGAGCTGCCCACGCGAATCCACTCCGAGTGCCTCACCGGTGAGGTCCTCGGCTCGCTCAAATGCGACTGCAAGCCACAACTCGACGCGGCGCTGCGATTCATCCAGCACAACGGCGCCGGGCTGGTCCTCTACCTGCGCCAGGAAGGCCGCGGGATCGGGCTCGGCAACAAGATTCGCGCCTACGCGTTGCAGGAGAATGGCGCGGACACCGTCGACGCCAACCGTCTTCTCGGCTTCGACGACGACCCGCGAAGCTACGACGTCGCGGTCGAGATGCTGCGCGCGCTCGAGGTGGCCTCGGTGGTGCTGATGACCAACAACCCGGCGAAGGTCGATGCCCTGCGCGACGCCGGCATCGAGGTCAGCGGGCGCATCCCACACGTCACCGGGGTCAACGACGTCAACGTCAGTTATCTCGAGACGAAGCGGCGCCGGATGGGCCACCTCTACGACACCATCGACGTCTCGCCGGACGTGGACGCCGGCTAAGGGCCCGCACAGGAACCTAACCGGCCTCCGGACCCGCGTAGCCCTCCGCGTAGCGCACCTCGACCCCGCCCTCACCCTCGTAGATCGCCACGAAGCGACGGGTCTCGTGCAGACGCAGGCACGACACGGGCACATGTGGCGCGAGCATGCGCCAGAACCACTCGAGCATCACCTCGGCGGTCGGGATTTCCAGGAAGTCGTTGAGGTGTCGGTGGTCGACGACCGAGATCACCCGCTCCTGGACGATCGCATCGAGCGCCTCGAAGTCGATCACCAGCCCGGTGGAGGGATCCACCGCGCCGCTGACCTCGACCTCGAGCACGTAGTTGTGCCCGTGCAGGTGGGCGCACACCGACGACAGCCCGTCGAGGATGTGCGAGGCGGAGAACTCGAAGTCGACGCAGAGCTTCATCGACGCGCTCCTGAAATAGAAACGGGCCCTCGACCACTGAGGTCGAGGGCCCGTGTTGTGACCCGTACGGGACTTGAACCCGTGTTACCGGCTTGAGAGGCCAGCGTCCTAACCGCTAGACGAACGGGCCACAGAGATGGCTCGGGGACTAGGATTCGAACCTAGATAGGCGGCACCAGAAGCCGCAGTCCTGCCATTAGACGATCCCCGAACAGGGGGCCTAGCGACGCTCGATGATAAAGACCTTCACCGACCCACCGTAGCGGCTCACGTTGACGCCAGACCACTTCGACTTGGGTCCGGACGCCTCCGCGTGGGAAGCCACTACCTCGGGCAGGTCGATGACCGACCGAAACCGAACCGCCTTTCCCCTCGAGCTCGCCCGCCGCTCGATCCATTGGATCGTGGCGGTATAGCTCAGGGGCGAACGGTAGAGGTTCGGCCCGAGCCGCTTAACGCCACCTGGGAGCGGGACCAACGGCTTCCGCTTACGCGGCTTGGCGTCGGCGACCGCGACCAGGCCGGGAACCAGAAACAAAACCAGGACCCAGTGGCGCATTCGCGAAGGCGGCTTATGCCCGGTGCCGTCAGCAGCGTCAAGCTGATTCTCATGGAGCGCGGGCGCCCCCGGTCGTGCGCCGCAGACTTCAAGGCCCGGGTGAGTGGCCGCGAACCCCTGGGTCGCGCCGCACCCCGGTGAGACATCTGCGAAACCCAGCGCTTCTGTTGTTTCTGCACCATCTATATCTGGCACGCCCCTTGAAACCTCCTTCCTCCGTAACGAGGAGGCGAGTGAATGCGGAAGGTTCTGGCGATTCTGGTGCTGACGTCCCTGGCGGGCGGCGACGCGCTGGCCTTCGAGATCAAGACGAACGTCGAGGGACGCCCGGTCCACTGGGCGCAAATGCCCGTCAAGTACGCCATCGACGCCGCCGGCTCACGTGACATGCCGCTCGAGGAGGCCGAGAGGTCGGTCCGCGGCGCGTTCGACGCATGGGGCGAGGTCCACGGGTCGGGGGTCCGCTTCGAGTACCTCGGCACGCGCACCGGGCTGCGCGTCGGCTACGAGGGCGACAGCAACGTCAACGCCATCGTCTGGAGCCGCGACGAGTGGATGTACGAGCCGGACGCGCTCGCCATCACGCTGTCGCTCTATCGCCGCGACTCGGCCGAGCTGGTCGACGCCGACATCATCGTCAACGAGCGCGCCTACACCTGGGGCGCCGGCGAGGTCGAGAACGACCTTCAGAACGCAATCACCCACGAGATCGGGCACTTCCTGGGCTTCGGCCACTCGGGCGTCGAGGAGGCGACCATGTTCGCCAGAGCGGCCCGCTTCGAGACGAAGAAGAGGACGCTCCACGACGACGACGAGAACGGCGTCCTGCGCCTCTACCCGCGCGAGGCGGGGCGCGACCTGTCGGGTGCGAGCGCCCCGGGGGCGGCCTTCCGCGACGACTCCGTGGCCGCACCGAGCGAAGAGGAAGCCCCGCCCGTGCTGCCCGAGGCGCCACCGAACCTCGGCTGTGCGACCAGCAGGGGTGCGCCGTCCAGTCCGCTCGGGGCCTTCGCGCTGCTTCTCCTCGGCCTGCGCCGCCGCCACAACGACCAGGAGGTCCGCTGATGTCTCGCTCGCTTGCACTCGCCGCCGTCGCATTGTGCGTCTCCGCAGCGCCCGCCGGCGCCACGCTCGTCGGCGCGTTCTCCCTCGATGACCTCGCGACGGTGGCCACCCACGTGGTGCGTGGCGAGGTCGTCGACATCGAGTCGGGCTGGCAGGACGGCCTCATCTTCACCGAGGTGGAGATCACGGTGGCCGAGTGCCTGAAGGGCCCGTGTGAGACGCGCAGCCTGGTTCTGCGCGTGCTCGGCGGCAAGACGAGCAAGTACGTCCAGGATGTCGACGGGAGCGCGCGCTTCGGCCTGGGCGAGGAGGTCGTGCTCTTCCTCGAGCCCACCGCCGACCATCACCTGCGACCGATTGGAATGGCGCAAGGCAAGTTCACCCTGACCGGTGGCGTGGCCGTGCGTGGCGAGGTCGCTGTGGCCGGCCCCAGGACCGCCGCCGCGCTCCGCCTCAACCGAGTCCCGGCGGACACCCTCATGCGCGCGATCCGCACCGCCCTCGTCCGCTGATTTAAAACCCGCCCCTACCCGTGCTATACGCTGCCGTTCCGCCGGCCGGGCGGAGACTGGAGACGGGTCCATGTCGAAGGCGGAGGAGCAGCCGTATCGCGGCGTGGTCGCACAGACCCGCACGACAGAGACGAGCGTGTTCTGCGCCTGCGGCACTGTCTACCGGGGTCGCTACCACACGAGCGTCGACGCCACCGACGCGCCCACGGTGCTGACACGCTTCCTCGACGTCGGCTACGAGGCGACCCACTCGATGAAGTGCCCGGAGTGCGACGCCGTGCACGTGGCCGTCGAGCCGATGCTCGTCCACCAGCCCGCGCGCAGCCGCCTGTACCTCGTCGTCCCCACCGAGCATCGCCACCGCACCCAGCAGATTCGGGCCGCGGCGCTGGTCGAGATCGCGGACCACCCAGGCGCCGACGTGGTGCCGAAGTACGCGCTGGACCCGCAGCTCGTCTTTGGCTTCGACGGGTTGCGAGAGGCGGTGCGCGGGCGACTGCGGACGCCGCCGCTCGAGCAGGTCGAGCCGGAACCGAAGGCCGAGCCGGCGAAGGCCAGGGCGGTGCCCGCGCCGAAGCCGCTGCCCAAGCCGGTGGTGCTCGGCAAGCCCGGCAAGGCGCCGCCGCTGGGACGTCCCGGCGAGCCGGAGCCGCTGCCCACGCCCGCGACCGCCGATCCGGAGCCGACCGAGCCGGATCCCGCAGAGGCCGCGGCGCAAGAGGACGCGTCGATCGAGATCGTCGCGGAGCCCGATCCGCCGCCGCCGGTCGTCGCCGAGGAGGCCGAGGTCGAGATCGAGATCGAGGAGGACGGGCCCGCAGGCTCCGTCGAGGACGAGGACGAGACGCGCGAGCAGCCCAAGCCGACGCGGAAGGGCGGCCTGCTGGCCGACATCCTGCGCAAGCGCTCGGACTCTTCCGGGCCACCGGTGCCGGTCGAAGAAGAAGACAGCTGGGACGCCGCGGTGGACGAGGGCTGGTCGCTGCCGAGCGACGAGGTCGTGCCGGGCCCTGACGACGACCCGACGCATGTGGTCCGGGTCGAAGACGTCGCGCCCGAGCGCCGCCCCGCGGGTCCGACCTTCGACGACGCCGCCGCCGACGGAAGTGACCGCTACGTCGTCGTCAGCGAGGGACGCGTGACCGCAGCGGTCCGGGTCGACGCCGCGCGTGCGACGGAACTCGAGGACAGCGAGGTCGTGCTGGCCTTCCAGCTGCATGCGGCCGAGCCGGTCGCGGTCGCCGGGTTGCTGCTTGGCCGCCTCGACGACGGCGAGGTCGTCGACCACGTTTTCTGGCCGCTCGACCACGAGCGCGACACCGCGGTCTTCGACGCGCTCGCTGAGCGTTTCGACGTCGAGGTGGTGTTCCACGTCGAGGACGGCTTTCACGGCCGCCGGCGACTCCGAGCCGCGCTCGAGGCGAACACGGCGTCCGCCCGTGTGCAGCTCGTGGAGGCCGGCGCGTCGGCGTCTGACCGCGCCGCGGCCCGCGAGACCGTGCTCAACGAGGAGTACGACCGGGTCGGCCGCCTGCGGCACAACTTCCACCGCGACAGCTTCGCCGGCCTGCTCTCCGCCTCGGACGCTCGACTGGCCCTCGGCATCCTCTCTTACTGGAGCGCGCCCGAGCGGCGCGACTACCTTCTGCGGGTGAAGTCGTTCCCGGAGACCTGGTACGACGCGATGATGCGGCGTGTCCTCGGCTCGGCTCTCGAATACGGGCTCGCGATGGAGCCGCACATGCGTCAACAGGCCCTCGAGCTGGGCTTTGCCGAGAGCTCGGCGGCCCTGCTGCGGACCACGCTGGCGAACTTCGCCGAGGTGAATCTGAACCTGAAGTCGAGCGGCCTCGACGCCCTGGATATCTGGGAGAACTGGGAGGCGCTGCTCGCCCACGCCGAAGAGCTCGACATGCGTGTCGACGAGGACATCGAGGAACTCGCGGCGCGGGCGATGGACCGTGCGCGGGAGGCGGCCCACGCCCCCGATCCCATCGAGATCAACGCTGACGAGGAGTCGATCGACCTCGAGGAGGTGTCCGAGCTCGGTGAGCTGAGCGATGTCGACCTCGTCGGCTTGCTCGACGAGCCCTCGCGACGGGTCGATGCCGTCCTCGGATTGTTGCACCGCGGCGACCAGGTCTACGTCCCGGCCATCTTCGACGCGATCAAGTCGATGACCCGCGAGGAGCTCCTGGCCACCGTGCCGACGGCGCTCGCGATGGGCCCGTCCTTCGAGCAAGCGTTCATCGTGGCGCTCCGCTCGCAGCGCATCAGCTTGCGCCTGGCGAGCGCGCTGTTCCTCGCCGAGATTCGTTCCGAGCGCGCGGCCGCTCCGGTGCTCGGGCTGCTGCCGGACGCGGCGGACGACGATTGGCCGGCCCTGGCTCGGGCCGCCGCGCGCATGGGCCGCCGGATCCTGCAGCCTGCGATTCGGCAGGTCGAGTCACAGGGCGACCGGGGCGGGCGCGTTGCCTACACCCTGGCGCTGCTCGGTCCCGATGCACGCGGCGCGTTGTCGGCCGCTCGGGACCAGGCCAGCGACGCGGCGGTGAAGGGCTGCCTCTCGGACGCGATCGACCGCGTCGGTCAGCTCAGTTTCGGCGACGCCGCCGACTTCACGGAGCGCCTCGGCGAGGCCTTCGCGGCGGCCGGAGCGGACCTCGTGGGCCCCGACTTCGAAGAAGAACTCGAGTCCATCGATCTCGGCCCGGGCGCGAGCATTGGGTCTTTGGAGACCGATGTCGATCTCGGCGGGCTCGACTCGAAGTAGTCTGTCACGCGTGCGCATCGGCATCCTCTCGGACATCCACGCCAACCTCGAAGCGCTCGAGGCCGTGCTCGCGATCTACGAGCGCGAGGGCATCGACTTCATGGCGTGCCTCGGCGACGTCGTCGGCTACGGCGCTCAGCCCAACGAGTGTTGTGACCGCATCCGCGAGCTCGCCGACGTCACCGTGCTCGGAAACCACGACGCCGCGGTCTGCGGCCGGATGGATTACAGCTACTACCGCGCGGCCGCTCGCCATGCCCTCGATTGGCACGCCAGCCAGCTGTCGGCCGAGAATATGGCCTGGCTCGAGTCGCTGCCCTACGACCACACGATCGACTCCGACATCAGCTTCTGCCACGGCTCGCCGCTGGCCCTCGAGGAGTTCGAGTACATCTTCGCGCTCGACCAGATGCGCGACGTGGTGGCGGACTCGGAGGCCCAGTCGTCGATCACGTTCATCGGGCACTCGCACCTCTGCAAGTGCTTCAGCTTCGACGGGAAGGGCGCCGAGGAGGTGCTCCGCACCCGCTTCGACCTCGAGCCGCACCGGAAGCACATCCTGACGGTCGGTAGCGTCGGTCAGCCCCGCGACTACGACGCCCGGGCCTGCTGTGCCATCTACGATTCGGAGGCCCGGCACTTCGAGTATTTCCGGGTCGAATACGACGTCGAGGCCGCGGCGCGGAAGATCTTCGAGGCCGATCTGGCGGTCGCGTTCGGGAAGCGCCTCTTCCTCGGGGTCTGAGGCTACAGAGCACCAATCAGAAGAGCTGGTGTCCTAGGACCCTGCGGCCAGAAGTCGACGCTTCGCGCTGCACGCGCCTGACGGGCCCTGCCGACGTTGCGAAACCTCGCAGTATCTTCGGATATTCCTGCGGTTTCGCGCCTTGGCATGGCCCGCCACCCACGCACAGCGCTTGGTCGCCGGTCTTGCCGCAGTGTCCTAGCCCACCAACGCGAGGTGCCCTCCGAGCAGGTAGTGGGCGACCGCGTCGTCCTCGGCGATGGCGAGGTCGCCGTCGGGCCAGGCGTGGAGCCAGCCCGGGACCAGCTCCGCGCAGTCGAGCGCTTGCACCACGCGACCGGTGTCGGGATCGATGACCCGGACGCGCGTCCCCGGCACCAACAGCACCCCTCGGGCCACGACCGGCGGTGCGTTGAGCATCAGCGCGAGCTCGGGGTCGTCGCCGTCCACCGTCCACAGCGGCGCGCCGGTGCACAGGTCGAGGGCGCACACCGAGCCGTCCGCGGACTTCGCGAATACGCGCTCACCCACGCCGCGAACGACCGCAGGCTCAGCGCCGGACTCGACGGGGTGCTGCCAACGCAGCGCGCCGTCGTCCAGGTCGACCCGGGCCACGCAGGCTTCCGCCCCGTCGTCGATGACCACCAGCGCCGCCCCGCCCACGATCTGAGGCGCGCGTGCCGCGGTGCCATCGAGGGAGCGCCGCCATCGCGTGGCGCCCGTCAGCGGGTCGAGCATCACCAGGCTGCTCTCGTCGGCCGGGGCCCGGTGGACGGCGAACAGGATGCCCGCCTCGGACAGCTGTGGCGGGCCTTCCGGCTCCTCGGGCAGGGCGACGCGGAAGCGCTCGGCCCCGTCCGCGACCTGAAGCGCGTAGGCGAATCCGTCTTCGGCCGCCATCCAGGCGAGCGGGCCGTGCGTCGCGACCCCGAGGACCGCGCCGTAGCGCGTCCGCAGGCGCCACACTCGCCGGCCCGTGCGGGCGTCGAGTCCACGCAGGGCGCGGTCGGCCGCCTCGACCAGGATCACTTCGCCGCAGGCGTGGACCCGCCGCGGCGACGCGTCCGCGCCACCGCGGGGCGCGCGCCACCGTCGGGCCCCGCTCACGGTGTCGAAGCAGACCAGCGCGCCGTCGTGGGCGGTGGCGAACCCCGGGGGTGCATCATCCAGCGGGTGCACGTCGGGGAGATGCCAGGCCGCGACGCCGTCCACCCGTCGGAGCGCGGTCAGGCCGCCGGTGTCGTACACCAGCAGCAGGTCTTCGTGTGCGTCGGTCGCCCGCAGCCCCGGCGCTTCGCGGCGCCAGCCTCGCCGGTAGGCCATATGATGCAGCCCGCGCACGGGCAGGGGGTCCTCGTCCGGGTGTCGCTCATCTGCCTCGTACTCGGTCCAGCCATCGGGCGGCTCGGCGGATCCGACGAGGTCTCCGCCGGCCAGCGCGCGCGCCCAGGCGTTCAGCTCTCGAATCGTCCTCGCCAGGCTGCCAAGCGCCCTCACGTCAGGGGGCCGCGCGTGCTCTCGCGACCGTTCGACGAAGAGCCGCACGGCGCGGGCCAGCGCTTGGGGCGTCACCTCGACCGGCGGACAGAGGTCGTACCCGCCACGGTCCACCACTGAGACGAGCAGCACGCCGTCGCGGCGCATGAAGGCGAGTCGACGGTCGGAGGCGGGGTCGAGCGAGTGGCTCTGCAGGCCGTCGGGCCAGTTGCGCGTCTGCAGCGCCGCCTCGACGGCCGCGACCAGCGCGTCGGCCATGTCGAGCAGCGCCGCCCGCCCACCGGGCACCACATGGGGGCCGAGGCGCGCTTCCAGCTGAACCGCGCCTGTCGCGGCCAGGTTCGGACGAAATCCGAACGCGATCGGGCCCCGACCGGACGGGACCACGGCGGGCGCCACATCCGTCGACGTGGCCTCGAAGAGCAGGCGGGGACGACGCAACGAGTCTAGTCGGTCGACCGCGTCCGCCAGCATCTCGGTTGCCGAATGCAGCGGCAGACCGGCGAGCAGGGCCTTCCCGAGGGCCAGCAGGCTGTCCCTCATCGAGTCGCCATCGACGGGCGCTGAGACCAGCATCGGCCGCTCGCGACCGCGCCCGAGGCTCAGGCGCAATCCGTCGCTGCGCTCCAACTCGAGGGGCTCGTCGCCGATCGGGACCGTGACGTGGCGCCGGCCGCCGTCGAGGATGTCCGCGACCGCGTGCACGAGTTGCGTGACGGTGGCCAGCACGAGCACCGGATCGAGGTGCGCGGTGAGGGCTCTGTCGCCGATCCGGATGGAGAGGTGGTCGCGCAGCGTCTCGACGTCGTCACCCGCGGTCGCGCCGTCGCGCCAACGGCCGTCCAGGGTCACGTCGATCGCGGCGGGCGGAGGGGTTGTCTGCTCCAAGACGGCGATGGTCGCACGCTGCTCGGAAGTTTGTCATGGTTCCGCCCCTGACCTACGATGGCCGCCGGAGCGGTCCGGGACACCCAATGAGCGCCACCGACACCGACCTCGCCTCACAGGCCCGCCGGATCCTCGAGGACGCCGGTCGCCCCCTGAGCGTTCGCCGCATCCATCGTTTGCTGCCCGAGCCCGCGCCCGACTATGAGGCGCTGCGCGACGCGCTCGAGGCGGCGACGGTCAACGGTGGTGGCCTCGCGCAAATCCGTCGTGGCGTCTACTCGCTCGGGGAGGCGAAGCCCAAGCCGGAGCCCGCGGCCGATGAAGCCCCGCGGCGTCGGCGCAGGCGGCGAACGCGCCCGACCGACATGGTGGGCGACGATCCCGCGACCTCGCTCACCGTGGAAGGGGCCGTAGCGGAGGCCGAATCCACTCCGGATCGCGACGCGCTGCGACGCAAGCTGTGGGACAAGATGCGCGCCAGCGCAGCGGCCGTGATCGCCCGCGAGCCGCCGGACTCCAGCCCCCCCATCGGCGCCGAGCCCGAGGACTAGCCCGAAGACGAGCCGGCAGCCGAGCCCGAAGCCGAGGCGCAGGCCGCGCCGAAGCCAGAGCCCGATGCGAAGCCGAGCGGCGTCGACGACCTGAAGGCAGCGATGCGTGACCGCCTGCGCGCGCGCCGCCAGCTCACCCGGCCGCTTCGCCCCAGCCAGAGTCCGGCTGTGGTCGAGCCCGAGCCCGAAGTCGAGCCCGAGCCAGAGGTCGAAACGGCGCCCGAGCCTGCGGCGGCCGAGCCCACTTCGCGGCGAACGCGTCGCATCGAGCGGCCGCGCAGCACCGAGGCGCAGGCCGAGACGACTCCGTCCGAGCTCCCCGCGCCCAAGGGCGGGCGCCGCCCGTATCTGGAGCGACGTGAGGCCGAGCTGGAGCCGCCGAGCGGTGACGAGCGGCGCGAGCCGGAGCTCCATGAGCTGTCGCCCACAAACGCGCTCGTCGGCGCCGCGCTCTCGGCGTTGCGCGATACGGGCGCGCCGCTCGGGCTGGACGTGTTGACCTCGTGCGTCGGCGACCAGGGATTGACCACGCTCGGCCTGCGCGCAGCGGTTCTGGCGGAGAACGCACGCCGCACCCAGACGGGGCTTCGCACGCCGTTCGTCATCCGCTACTCGGGCTCCGTCGGGCTGACCGAGTGGGGGCTGTCGGCCCGCTATCGCACGCTCGAGACGAGCATTCAGGCGGCCATGGCGGAGCAGCGAGAGATCGTGCGCCGCGATCTTCTGGCGCGTGTAGGCGAGCTCGGCGACCGCGCGTTCGAGCAGGTCGTCGTGATGCTGCTCGAGCAGCTCGGCTACGAGAATGTCGCCGTCGTGCACCGCCAGCGAGGCGGCAACCTGGCGCTCACCGCGGGTCGCGACGAAGGTGGCGGTCCTGAGTCGACCGCCGTCGTGGCCCGCCGTTCGTGGACCTCGATGAAGCCCGACACGGTGCGAGCGCTACGCGACAGCCTCGACCATTTCGGGGCGTCTCGCGGCTTGCTCGTGAGCATGGGGACCTTCACCCGCGCCGCGCGCCGCGAGGCGAGCCGCGGAGACCAGCCCGTCGTCCATCTCGTCGACGGGGCCGGTCTCGCGAAGCTCCTCTTCGAGCACGGGATCGGCCTGGCGAGCCACCAACCCACGATGCGCTACGTCGACGTGGCCTTCTTCGAAAGCCTGGAGTAACGGCGTATGTGGCGAGCCTCGCTCGGACGCAAGGTCGTGCTGCTCGCCCTGTTCGCTGCTGTCGCCGTCGCCGCTTCCTACTACCGCGCCGGGCCTGCGCCGCCTGACGGATACACCCCCAAAGCCAGAGACCGCGGCGACAGCCAACCCGCCTGGCTCGGCCCCGGCGCGCGGGCGAACGTCGCCGCGCATCTGCGGGCGCTCTACGGGTTTCCGGTCCAAGAAGACGAGATCGAGCTGGCGGACTGCGCGCGCGCTCCCCTCGGGTACGGCCAGCCGGTCGTCGCGTGGTTCGCCGCCGAGCCGCGCGGCGAGACCCAGCGCGACGTGTACGCGCTCCGCGGGCGGCTGTCCGCGTACGGGGTGCCACTGGCGATGCGCGAGCCGGTGAACGTGACCCGCACACCGGAGGGCGACGAGCAGCTGCTTGACGCCACTGAAGACCGAGTGCTCTACGCGACCCGCATTGGCGGCCGTTTCCAGAGCGCCGTGGCGCTGGACTTCTCTCGCAGCTGGCTGCCGGACGACGCGAGCCTCGCCGCTCGCGGTGTGGCGGCTGTCAACGCCCACCAGGTCTACGGCACGTGGGACGGTCCGCAGCGGGTCGACGTCTTGCTGCGCAGACCTCCGCCGGTCCTGCACGGGAAGTTCCTCGAAGGTGGGCGCGTCAAGCTGGTCTACGGCCCGGAAGATCAGGTTGAGGTCGATCTCGCCACCGGCCACGTGAGCGACACCGAGCGCGCTCGCGTCCTGCGCGGCGCCCCGCCGCAGCAGGAGGTCATGGGCCTGGCCGCAGACACGCTGCGCCGGTCGTCCCTGGTGGGTCCCGCGCGCGTGATGGCGGTGGAGAGCGTGCTCTTCGCCGTCACGGACTGGATGCGGCGTCAATCGCACCGCGTCTTCCCGACCGCCGCCGACCGGCTCCCCATCTCGGAGGCCGTGGCGCCGGTGAAGACGGACGAAGCGTGGCCGCCCGCGGACGTTCGGGCCGACCGTGGGCTGCCACGTGAGGGCCGCTGGGGGGCCCCATCCCCTTACAGCGGAGACGACCCGCCTATCCGGCACACCTTCGTCCGCGTCGACGCCGACCGGCCCTACGAGCGCACCGAGCTGTTCGCCTTCGACATGCGCCGGTTGTCGCTCCACTTCGTCGGCGGGACCCGCCATCCCCGTTCCACTACGGGGGCCCGCGGGTCGGGGCGCATCCCCGACCAGGCACGCCACCACCTGGTTGCCGCCTTCAACGGCGCCTTCAAGGTCGAGCACGGACGTTTCGGCGCCGTCGAGGCGGGCACCGTCCTCGTCCCCCCGCAAATGGGCCTCGCGACCGTGGCAATTGACGCGCGCGGGCGCGCCGCCTTTGGCGAATGGGACGCGGCGCGATTCTCCGCACCGTGGATCGATCTGCGCCAGAACCTGCGATCGCTCGTCGCCAACGGCGAGGTCAATCCGAGCAAGGTGCGCGACTGGGGCGAGGTGGTCTCGACGCTCGACGAGGCGCGCACGCCGCGCTCGGCGGTCGGCCTCACCGCCGACGGTGTCCTCGTCTACGCGTGGTCGGGTGCGACCAGCGCGCGCCTGCTCGGCGAAGCGATGCAGCGCGCAGGCGTGCGCTTCGCCATGCACCTCGACATGAACCCGGGTCACACCGGCGTCGAGCTCTACAAGAGCGCGAAGGATGGCCTCGTCTCCGAGCCCGGCACCGCAGCGATGGACTTTCGTCGGCGCCGCTGGCTGGAGGTCGAGGCGCGCGACTTCTTCTATCTGCGCCGCGCGAGCGGTGTGGGCGGCCGGTTGGCGCTCGACCACCCCGAGCCGTCGGAAGGCGCCTGGCGGCCGGTGCGCACCGATCGTGATGCCCCACGCGTGGCACGCTCGTGGATGTCGAAGGCGCGGGCAGGTAGCGAGGTCCAGCTACTCCTGGCCGACGCCGAGCGGACCTCGACGCGCGTCGTCCCGGGGTTGGCGGAGGCCCGGCCGCGGACGGGTGTGCCCTCCAGCGACGCCTGGCTCGCATCAGCGCCGGCGGCCTGGCTCGATGTGGGGCTGCGTGCGCCGTCCTCCAGCTACGGGATGGTCGTCGAGCACCGCACCTGGCACGCGCCACGTCGCGGCGAGATGACGCTGGCGGTCGACGACGCGGGCACCGGGTGGCTGGGCCGTTACGGAGAAGCCGTGTCCCGCGAGACGGAGTGGGCCCACCTGATCCAGGGGCCCACGCTCATCGAAAACGGGCGCACGATGCCCGCGGCACGCGGCCGCACGGGTCTGCCGCTGGTGGCCGTAGGTCGAACCCCTCGTGGCGATCTGCTCTTCGCGTCCGTCGCGGACGGGGACCGAGGTGCCCTCGCCAAGGCGTTGGCGCTGGCCGGAACCCGCAACGCGCTGCTGCTCGGCGAGAGTGGGACGGCCGAGACCGGGCTCGTCCGCTTCTTCCGGGCGCGCGGGAACTCACTCCTTGGCACCGACGGGGTGACCGACATCTTCCGCCCGACCGACCTCTCCCTCGGCGCCGGGACCGCGCTCGTCGTGGTCCCGCGAACGCCGGCACCTCGGGCCCGAATCGTCGACACCTTCCGGCCCGAACCACCGTCGTAGACCCACACAATCTTCGTGCGTCGAGTTGACGTGGTGCTCAAATGTGGGATATGTCCTACATGTAGCACACGGACGGAGCGACTCGATGCGCATCACCTCCTGCTTGTTGGCCCTCGCCCTCATGGCCCCGGCACTCGCTCACGCGGAGCAGCCCGCGGAGCCCGACCTCGGTCGCGCGGTCGCCGAGATGCCGATGCCCTCCTTGGAGCGCACCCTCAAGGCGCGCGCGGTCGCTGCGAAGCTGATCCGACGTACGGCGCGGGTGATGGGCCTCGCCGACAACGAGCTTCAGCGGACCGAGATACTGCTCGCGCAGAACAACCGCCCTCGCTGAGCCGCGCTTCGATGTGGTAACCCCTCGGGGTGCCTATCCGAAGCATGACCGGCTTTGGCCGCGCCTCGGTCGAGGTCGCCGGCGTCCGATACGCGGTGGAAGTCCGTTCGGTCAACCACCGCTACCTCGACCTCAAGACTCGATTGCCGCGCGCCCTCGCCCCGACGGAGGGCGTGGTCCGCGAACGCGTCGGCCACCACGCATCGCGTGGCCGCGTCGATGTGGTGGTCGCCGCCGTGGCCGGAGACCAGGCCGGGCCGTCGAAGGTCGAGCTCAACCTCCCGCTGGCCCGCGCCGTCCGCGACGCGCATGCCGAAGTCGCCAGCGCCCTCGGGATCCCCGACCGAATCGACAGCGGCGTGGTGGCCGCCTGGCCGGGCGTGCTCCAGTCCGTGCCCGTCGACGTCGAAGACGACACGCTTGGCGCGGTGCTCGGACCGGCCCTCGACGCCGCCTTGAGCGTGCTGGTCGAGATGCGGAAACGAGAGGGCGCGGCGCTCGCGGCCGACCTCGGCGCCCGGCTCGACACCATCGCCGAGATCGCTGAACGCGTCGCCGACCGCGCGCCCGAGCAATCACGCGCCTACCGCGAGCGCTTGCTGGGCCGCCTGCGCGACCTGCTCAGTGGTCTCGACGTCACCGTCGAGGAGGGCCGGGTCGTGCACGAGGTCGCCGTCTTCGCCGAGAAGGCCGACATCGCCGAAGAGGTCTCCCGGCTGCGAAGCCACGTCGACCAGGCCCGCGGACTGCTCGCCCAACCGGATGAGGAGGCCGTCGGCCGCCGGCTCGACTTCCTCTGTCAGGAGATGTTTCGCGAGGCGAATACGGTGGCCAGCAAGGTCCAGGACCGCGCGCTCTCCGCGCTCGCGATCGATATGAAGGCTGAGCTCGAGCGGCTGCGCGAGCAGGTCCAGAACGTCGAGTAGCGTTGCATGGTGCTCTTCGTCCTGGCCGCCGTGAGCGGCACCGGAAAATCCACCGTCGGCCGCCGCCTGCGTGCGCTTCACCCCAAGATTCGGCTCTCGGTCAGTCACACCACGCGCGCGCCCAGGCCGGGCGAGGCCGACGGCGTCGACTACCACTTCGTGGAGCGTGAGGCGTTCGAGGCCACCATCGCCGCCGACGGTTTTGCCGAGTGGGCCGAGTATGCGGGCAACCTCTACGGCACCGCGCGCAGCACCATCGACGCTGCGCGCGCGGCGGGCCACGACCTGCTCTTCGACGTGGAGGTCGTCGGCGCAGCCGCGCTGAAGGCGGTCTACCCCGACGCCGTCAGCTGCTTCCTGCTTCCGCCCTCGTGGGAGGTCCTCGAGGCGCGCCTTCGCGGGCGCGGCACGGAGACCGAGGCCTCCATCCACCGCCGTCTCGCGACTGGGCGGGTCGAGATCCAGCGCGCGCACACCTTCGATTTTCTGGTGACGAACGACGACCTCGACGCCTGCGTCGCGGACGTGGTCACCGTCTATCGCGCCGCGCGACTCCGATCCGCGTCCCGGCTGCCTGCGCTAGCATCTCTTCTCTAGTGGTCCGTCGTAGGGTTTTGATGTGGGGAGTGCCGTCATCGGAGTTGGCGCCAAGGAAGGACGACGAAGGCGTGCTGGAGGCACGTCCAGGAGGAGTGACGCCGGAGCCGGCGCCGAGGGCGGTGCTCAACACGTCAGAACTCCTGCGACGGACCGCTAGATGATTCGACTCGACGACGTCATTCAGGAGCTGCGCCGCCACCACACCCGCGGTGACGTCGACCTCCTGCGCCGGGCGTACGTCTTCAGCGCCCAGGTCCACCGCGGGCAGGTGCGCCGCAACGGTGAGCCCTACCTGGTGCACCCGCTCGAGGTCTCCTACATCGTCAGCCAGCTCCGGCTCGACGACGCCTCGGTGGCCGCCGCCCTCCTGCACGACACGGTCGAGGACACGGTCGCGACGCCGGAGCAGATCCAGACCCAGTTCGGCGAGGACGTCGCGTTCCTCGTCACCGCGCTGACCAAGCTCGAGAAGATCAACTTCCACAGCGCCGAGGAGGCGCAGGCCGAGAACTTCAGGAAGATGCTCGTGGCGATGAGCCGCGACCTGCGCGTCATCCTCGTGAAGCTCGCCGACCGCCTCCACAACATGCGCACGCTCACCTACCTGCGTGAGGACAAGCAGAAGCGCATCGCCCTCGAGACCCTCGAGATCTACGCGCCGCTCGCGCACCGCCTCGGCATCAACTGGATCAAGACCGAGCTCGAGGATCTCAGCTTCAAGTTCCTCTACCCCGACGAGTACCGCGCCCTCGCTGACCGCATCAGCAAGACGCGCCGCGAGCGTGAGCAGTACATCGACCGGGTCATCGCGGCGCTCAACGCCGAGCTCGAGGGCCACGAGATCGAGGCCGAGGTGACCGGCCGCCCGAAGCACCTGTGGTCGATCCGGGAGAAGATGAAGTCGCAGGGGCGTGACCTCGACAACCTCTTCGACATCCTCGCGTTCCGGATCATCGTCCCCGGTGTGCCCGAATGCTACGAGGCCCTCGGCCTGGTTCACGCGCTCTGGAAGCCCGTCCCGGGGCGCTTCAAGGACTACATCGCGCTCCCGAAGGACAATAACTACCAGTCGCTGCACACCGCGGTGATGGGGCCCGAGGCCGAGCGCATCGAG
>PVBE011859811.1_pt1 | contig 18128 bp, 15 predicted proteins | sample 1631181 | NCBI WGS metagenome assembly PVBE01 (sample SAMN08397723, study PRJNA350692) | Marine metagenome, whole genome shotgun sequencing project. | isolation source: water | place: Pacific Ocean | collected 2012-04
CCCTTGTGATGGGTGCGATCATAATACTTCTAAGCAGAATGTCGCAGGTTCGAGTCCTGCCGGGCGCACCAATAAAAGCAAGGGTTTAGTGGGGAACTGCTGAGCCCTTGTTTTTGAAATATGGTTAAAAGGTAACATTTAAGGTAACAAGATCGCGCCGATCTGAGCGTCTGGTGCTTGCTGCAGTGCAAATTAGATACCCGACCAACCTGCATATAAATCAAACCATCCCGTGTCAAAAGGGATCCGTCCTCTTGGGAGTGCAGGGATGCGCACTTCCGGGTTCTTCTCCGGCTCAAGGAAAGGAGCGACTCTCATCGGACGCGGGACAGTAAGGTTATTTCAAGGCGGCTGCACGAATTGCGTCTGGCGTAAACGGTAGACGGTAGAGCCTGAGCCCCGTTGCGTCCCTAATTGCATTGGCGATCGCACCCGCAGTGGGCCCCGGGGGGGCCTCGCCCACTCCCAAAAACGGCTCGCCGGGGCGATTCATCAGCACCGTTTCGATCTCGGGAATGTTGTCGAACCGAAGAATCGGATAGCTTTCCCAATCGCGGCTGGTGATGCCGTTCCTATCGAACCGCACTTCTTCATACAGCGTCCAACTGGCCGCTTGCAGCACTCCCCCCTCCATCTGGGCTGCCAGACCGTCCGGGTCCACGACCTGTCCGGCGTCCACCGCGACAACGGCGCGGTGCAGACGGACCTCTGCCGCATCGGTGACCTCCAGCTCCATGCCGACCGCGAGGTAGGCCTTGACGTTCTTGTATTGCGCGAAGGCGATCCCGCGGCCGTGGCCCGGCTCCGTCTCGTCCCATCCCATCCGCTCCGCCGCTGCCTTCAGAACGGCTATCGCCCGTTCATCGGCAAGTTGACGCAGACGAAACTCGAAGGGGTCCACGCCAGCGGCCTCGGCGAGCTCGTCGATGAAGGATTCGATCGCGAAAACATTCGCATATGCGCCCAGGCTTCTCAGCGCCGAGGTCCGTAGCGGCAGGTCGCGGACCAAATGCTTGACGAGACGCCGCTTGGGAAACGTATAGAGCGGGTCGAGATTGTGATGTATTCCCTGGTGCCGCCCCATGGACGGCTGCGACACCGGCGTTGTCAACGGCTGCGCGAGATGCCGCGTCGCCAAAAGTCGTGCGGCTCCGATCCCGTTGGGGCCGGGGTACGGACGCGTGCTGTGCGTATCGCTGTAGGTCTCTTGCGACCACGCCACCACCGAGCCACTGGCATCCAGGCTCGCGCAAAGTTCCATCGCCATGCACGATCCGTACGGCTCCCAGGCGTGTTCGTCTTCGCGCGACCACTTGAGCAACACGGGCCTGTCCGGAATTGCCCGCGCGACAAGCGCCGCGTCGAGTGCGACATCGTCGGCGCCATTGTGACCGAAGCAGCCCGCGCCCGGCACATGGACCACACGGACAGCATCGACCTTCATGTTCAGCGCTTCCGCCAGGCTGTCGCGCAGATTGTAGATGCCCTGACTGTGCGTCCAGACACTGAGACGGTCATCCTCGGACAACGCGAGCGCAGCCGAGGGACCGATCGCGCCATGCATGCGGTACGGGCTTTCGAAACGCGATTGCAGCGTGACCTTCGCCTCCCTTGGTGGATCGGCCAAGGCGGGAACAGGCTTGTTCTGCGGCACACCCTCGACGACCGGAAAGCTCACCCGGTCGTTCACGCGGAGCTTTTCGTAGACGTCTTGAGGCTCAATCCCCCTACCCGTATGCCAGTTTGTCGTGCTGGCAACCCGCTCTGCAGCCTTGACGGCGGCGTATTCATCCTCGGTGGCTACGGCCACGAAGCTTCCGTCACACACAACACGCACGCCCGCCTTTTCGAGCCGCCGGCGCACCGACTCATCGAGTTTCTGCAAACGTGCGTGATAGTGGGGAGGGCGAACGACTCGCGCATGAAACATTCCCGGCATCGTCAGATCGTGAACGAAACGCGCCTTGCCGATGGTGAGGTCCTCCATCCCCCGCGCGATGACATGCCAGCCGATCTGGCGGAACTCATTTGGTGATTTGACCTTGGCATCAAGATCCACCGGTATTCCGAATGCCTTGTCACCGAAGAGCTCCCAATACGTCGTCGAGCGATTGGTCGCTCTCGACTGGATCATCCCGTCGACGACCTCGAGTGACGAGGGATCTACTTGCAGTGCGCTCGCCGCCAGAAAGAGGAGATGATGTCGCGCGGTGGCCGCCGCGAGGCGGACCGCCCGGCCTGACACTTCCATCGAATTGCTGGCGGCGGTGACGCCTTCATCAGGCGAAACACCGGTCTCCGTGCGGGCGATGTCAATTCGTGCCAATTCGACATCCAGCTCCTCCGCTGCGATGACGGCAATTGCCGTCGAAACGCGTTGCCCGAGGTCGACCTTTCCGGTGCGTACGGTTACGCGCCCGTCAGCGCGAATGGACAGCCAATCATCCAATTTCGGATGTTTGCAGAGGCTCGGATTAGGCGGCACCTGAAGCCCTTTCCTGGACAAGCCGGTGGATCGCCTTCAGCACACGTGTATGTGAGCCACAGCGGCAGAGATGGCCGTGCAGTGCTTCATGAATGTCGGCCTCACTGGGGTCACGCGTACGGTTCAGCAGCGCCGTTGTGGCAATGACAATCCCCGGCGTGCAGTATCCGCATTGGGCCGCACCTTCTTCTATGAAAACACGCTGAACATCATTGCACCGTTCGTCTTCGACCAATCCTTCGACGGTGAGGATCTCGCGACCTGCGAACTCGGACACCGGTCTCACGCAGATCAAAACTGGCTCACCATCGGCAAGGACGGCACACGCGCCGCACTGCTCGAGTTCACAGCCAAGTTTTGCCCCGGTCAAGCCGAGTTGATTGCGTAAGACGTATATCATTGGCGTGGACGGGTTCGCCTCTATCTCGTGCGAAGTCCCGTTGACGCGAAGGACGATCCTAGTCATTGGCCCGAGATTCTCGTTGAATTGTGAACGCGGTAGCCAGAGCCTGCAGCATTGTCACGCTAATGGGTTTTCGAGGGCTTGTCATCGTCCGCTTTGCCCCTCAAAGCAGACGTGATCCAAGGATGCGATCAACGTTCTCTAATGACCCGAAGCGGACGTGAGGGAGGGCCGTGAACGGTGCTACCAGTGTGGTGCGGTAGGGTCATTACGTTCCAGCTTACCGAAGTCGCGATTCCACAGCGACCGTTTGTAGAAATCCTGCGACCGATCGACGGCTGCCAAATCGGAATGAATGGACACGCTTTCGATCAATGCTTGATCGCGCTACCATCTTTAGCGAAGGCGGATACGTTGTGGAGAAATTAGGGGAACGGGGATGTTGAATCACCGGTGCATGGGCGCGGGCGAGGCCCTGGTCCTAGTGCACGGCTTTCTCGGCGGCGGCGGTTATTGGGGGCCGGTTGCCGCGCACTTCGCCGAACGCTTTCAGGTCGTCCTGGTGGACCTTCCGGGTTTCGCCGGGAGCGCAGCACTTCCCGTCCCCGAGACGGTGACGGGGTTTGGCGCCGCCCTAATCGAACTCCTGGACCAACTGGGAATCGAGCGGTGCACCCTTCTCGGCCACTCCATGGGAGGCATGATCGCCCAACAGGTGGCCCTCGACGCTCCATCGCGGATCACGCGCCTGATCCTCTATGGCGCCGCGTGTCAGGCCGGGCTTACGGAGCGCTTTGAGACCATCGAGGAGACCATGGCCCGCATCGAGGCCGAGGGGATCGAGGCGACGGCGGACCGCGTCGTCGCCACCTGGTTCGTCGACGGCGAAAAAAGCTCCGCATACGACGCCTGCCGGGCCGCAGGCGTCGGCATCTCGGCTGCCTCCGCGATCGCGGCAATGACGACCATGCGCCGGTGGAGCGTGCGTGAACGGCTGGGCGAGATCGGCGCCCCGACCTTGGTGATCGGCGGTGACGGGGATCGCTCGATCGCATCCCACCACTTTCTCGATCTGTGGCGGGGGATTCCCGATTGCCGTCTTGCCGTGGTGCCCGGCTGCGCCCACGCCGCGCACCTGGAGAAGCCGGACCTCTTCATTAGTCTTCTTGGCGATTTCTTGGCGACAGACCCCTAAGACGTGCGCCCTAGCGGCGTTTTGGGCTCACTCTCTATCGAACGGAATCTCCATCAAGTCCTCGCCCCAGATCAGGGTGCCGTCGAAGACTTTATGCATATCGGCTATGGTCCGCTCGCGCATGCCGTCGCGATCGGTGCCCGGGGGAAAGTGGCTTGCGACAAGGGTCTTGACCCCGGCGTCGCGGGCTAGTTCGGCAAGCGCCATATGGGGCATGGCGGCAAGTACTGACTTGGGATTATTCCGGACGGTGGCGTCAATTTCCGTTTCGGTAAATCTGATGCACATGTGCACCAGCACGTCGGCCTCGTGGGCAAGCATGTGCATCGCCTTGCATGGCGCGGCATCGCCGGAATAGGCGAAGACGCCTTCGGGGGACTCCAAACGAAAGCCGTAACAGACCAAATAGGGTTGCATGTGGGGCACGTTGGCCAGCGTCAGGCGCCAGCCGTCACCTTCGACAACGTCGCTTTCGGCAAGTTCCGTCACTTCGGTATCGGGAAGGGCGCGCTCCCCCTTCCCGCCCCGCCATTCGTAGAGCTTCACGCTCGACCAGTGATTGCACCGCGCTTTCAAATCCAGCGCGAAAGCGCCTTCTGGGCCGAAAAGTCGGTCAACAAACTGCTGCGTACCGGGTGGGCCATAAATTTTCAGCGGTGGAATGTTGCCCGCGCCCACGTCCCAGCGGTTGAGGAATAGGCTTACAAGGTCGGCGCAGTGGTCATAGTGCAGGTGAGTGATGAAGACGTGGGTCACCTCGGTGCAGTCAACGCCTAACTCCATCAGGCGGTAGTAGGCACCGGGACCGTGGTCGAAGAGCATGACGTCTTTGCCGGTGCGTATCAGGTAGCTCGACGACATGCGCTTCATAGACGGCTCTGGCACGCCCGTGCCAAGCAGATGGAGTCTCATATTTATCTCCCATTTCAAGTTTCGTGGTTAACCGGGGGCGGCTATGCCTTGATGCCGTGCAATCGCACCCGGGGGTCGATCACCGAATACAAGAGATCGACCACCAAGTTGATGATGATGAACATGAAGACCGTAATCATCAGGTATCCGACGACAACGGGCCGGTCCAAATTATCGATCGAATCGATCAAGAGTTTGCCCATCCCGGGCCAGGCGAAAATCGTCTCGGTGACGACGGCAAAGGCGATGAGACCGCCGAGCTCAAGGCCGAGCACAGTAACCACCGGGAGCAAGATGTTCTTGAGTACGTGGACAAACATGACGCGAGCCCTCGACAATCCCTTGGCGTGGGCAAATTTGACGTAGTCGAGGAGCAGGGTCTCGCGCATGCCGGCACGGGTCAGGCGGATGACCAGGGCGGTGAAGAACAAGGAAAGGGCGACCGCAGGTAAAGTCAGATGGGCGAGCCCGTCCAAGGTGAGGAAGCTGAAATCAAGACCGAGAACATCAACCGTATCGCCCCGGCCGGAGGCCGGCAGCCACCCCAAGTCCACGGCAAAGAACAAGATGAGCATGATACCGACCCAAAAATTGGGCAGGCTGAAACCAAGGATCGAGCCGCCCATGATCATCCTGCCGCTAAAGGACTCCGGCCTGAGGCCCGCCCACATGCCGAGCGGGATACCCACGACGACGGTGATAAACATGGCGAAGAAGGCCAACTCCAGGGTTGCCGGCATGCGCTCCAAGATCACGTCGAGGGCTGAGATGCCGTATTTGAACGAATTGCCGAGATCGCCCTGAAGGACATTCTTCACGAAAACGAAATATTGCTCGTAGATAGGCCGATCGAGTCCCAAAAAGCGCACCGCCTGGACGTAACACTCGCCGACGCAGTCTTCACTGATCAGGATATCCGCTGGATTGCCGATCACCATGATGCCGAAGAAGACGATCACCGTCATGAGGACGACCACGAACACGGTCTGCAGCAGCCGGCGGATAATAAAGACCGTCACCTTGCCAATTCCATTTCCGTCATGGAAAGAATATGCACAAGAAAATCACGGACAGCCTCTCCACGAGAGGCTGTCCGTGTTCGTCAGACTTACTTGGATTTGACCACGTTATCGACCAAGTTGAGACCGTCGAGCCGCGTCGTGTACTTGAGGCCCGGACGCGATACCCAGGTGTAGACCTCGAAATACAAAGGCGCGATTCCGACGTCGTTGACGGCAACCCCGATCGCATCCTTGAACAGCTGCTCGCGCTTGTTCTTATCGATCGTGGTGAGCGCCTTTTCGATCAAGGCGTCGGTGCGTGGATTGCTCATACCCGTCGGCTGGCAACAGAACTCCGTTCCCTTGAGGGGACCGGTGTGGACAACGGCCTTGAGCTGGATCGAAGGCTCGCCGGACGCCACACTGTAGGTACGGATGGCAAGGCTGTTGTTCATTTTTCCCGTGATCTTGGAAAAGAACACCTGCTTGGGATTGAGCACGACTTTGGTCTTAACGCCAATTTGAACGAACATCTGGGCTACCGCCTCGGCGACGCCGACGTCGTTGAGGTATCCACCCGACGAAGAGTGAAGCGTGACCTTGAAACCGTCCGGATATCCGGCCTCGGCCAACAACTTCTTGGCGCGGCCGGGATCATAGGGTTCGGGCTTGAGATCGGTGTTGTAACCATAGAACCCTTCGGGCAACAGTTGCGTGCCGACCCTTGCCGAGCCCTCGAATACCCGATCGACGATTCCTTGGCGGTTGATCGCCAGTGACAGCGCCTTGCGAACCCTCCAATCGCGCAACGGGTTCGGCCAGGCCGGGCTGCCGTCGTTGTTCCAGACGAAAGGCGAAAGGTCGCGCCGGCTGTCGAGCCACAGGTAGAAGGGACGGTTACCGGTGCCCGAGCTGATGACCACTTTCGGGTCTTTATTCAAGCCCTTGATGTCCGTGGTCGGAACTCTGTCCATGACGTCGACATCGCCGCTTTTCAGGGCCGCAACCCGAGTCGGGTCCGACTTGATCGGCTTAAAGGTCACGTTGTCCCACTTTGGCTTGCTGCCCCAGTAGTCGGGATTGGCTTTAAAGACCAGACGGTCCTCCGGCTTCCATTCGACGAACTTGTAGGGACCCGTGCCAATGGCCGCCTTGCCCGAATTGAAGTCCGCCGTGGTCGCGCCCTCGGCGTTTTTCTTGGAGACGATGATGATGGCCGCCAAGTCCGTTTCCATCAGTGGATTGGGTTTAGCCGTTTTGACCTGGACGGTGTGGTCATCGATCTTGATTGTTTTTTTGGCGGCGAGATACTGTTTGAAGCTGGTCGGGGAGGGAAGGGCCACCGCGCGCTCGAAACTGAAAACTACGTCGTCGGCGGTGAACGGCGTTCCGTCGTGGAACTTAACGCCCTTGCGCAGCTTGAATTCCCAGGTCAGGTCGTCGATCGGCTTCCACGATTCTGCAAGACCGGGTTGCAAGCCCATCAAGTCGTCCTTGGAAATCAAAAGATCGAAGGTATGAAGTGCTGTCTCTTTGGCCGAAGTGTTGGTCGACCAGTGGGGATCGATCGACGGCGGTTCCGTCTTGATGGCGTAGCGTAGATCGGCCGCCCAGGCCGAGCTCGCGATCACCCCTGCTGCGGTGATACCGATAAGAGCGCCAAAGGATTTTGTCATAAACCTTCCTCCCAGTTAAATGAATGGAAATTTTCGGGCATTTGTCCGAATGTCTAAGATCAGGCGCACACCCTCTCCGTGGCTCAATACTGCACCTGGGATCAGCGGTTAACATACCGACATTATCCAACTGGTGCAATCGGGGGGGGTATTCAGCGCCGGCGCATGGTGTGTTGGCGGTTCCCGGTCGGGGGCAGCGCTTGCCTTCGAAGCGATGGCCGGCGCATGATCCCGGTGCCATACTGATCGGAATTATTACATTTCGTTCGGCTCACGCCCATTACGGCCAACGGGTTAGCCCATGCACGACCTGAGCGGCAAGATCGTCCTGTTGACCGGCGCAAGCCAGGGAATCGGTGCCGTCACGTCAACAATCCTTGGGCAGGCGGGCGCATCGGTGATCGCCCATCATCACGCAGCGCCGGATCTAGAAGGCGCCCAAGCTGCTTTATCCAACACGCCCGCCACGCAAAAGACGTTCCTTGCGGCGGACTATGAGGACCTAAGCGCGGTCGATCAGCTGTGGCAACAGGCCGCCGATTGGAAGGGACGAATTGACGCTATCGTACTGAACGCCGCGACGATGGATTGGCATAGCGGCTTCGACGAAGAGGATGCCATATGGGAGCAATCGTGGTCCAGGCACCTGCAAGTGAACGTGATCGCGCAGGTGCGCCTGATGCGTGCCGCGGTCGGGCACTTTCAACAGAACGGCGGCGGCGTGATCGTTGTGATCTCCAGCTGGCTCGCCCATCGGGGATCGACCAACCCCGCCATGATGGCTTATGCGGCTTCAAAAGGGGCCATGAAGGCGGCGGCCCAGACCGTCGCCAGGGCTTATGCGACGGACGGCGTCCGCTGCTACATGATTGCGCCAGGGACGGTTCGGACCCACATGGGAACGGCGTTCGCCGAACTGCAGGGCATTGACGAAAAGGAGTTGGGTGAGGATCTCCCGATGGGTGAACTGATCCCGCCCGAAGAGATCGGCGAACTTGTTGCCTTCCTGATTACGGGACCCAAGCATATGTCGGGCGCGACCCTGGATGTGACCGGCGCAAACTATTTGAGGTGAGGCAGGCATGAGCAATGCGGATCTACAGCAGCTCCTCGACAAGCAGGCGATCGAGGAAGTCCTGATTGATTACTGCCGATGCCTCGATGAGATGGCACTCGACGACCTAGCCGCGCTCTTCACCGACGACTGCGCTGTATCCTACGGCCCAGGACCAGCCCTCGAAAGCCAAAGTCGGGCCGACCTTGCGAAATCCTTGCAACGCATGTGGCGCTGGTCTCGAACCTCGCATCATCTTGCCAACGCACGCATCTGGCTCGATGGCGATCAGGCCCGCGCGGTGAGTTATGTGGAGGCATGGCATGAACGCCCGGACGGGTCGTCGGCAACCATCTGGGGGCAATACCGGGATCGGCTTGTGCGCCAGGCCGGCACCTGGCTTATCGCGGAACGGCGCATGGAAATGAACGGCTCCGACGCGGGCTTCACGGTCAATATCTATCCGCTCGATCGGCGACCGCCGCCTGACGGATGGACCGCGCCCGATATCGATCATCCTCCCCAAGGCGAGAAATGAGCCTAGGCCCGACGGTTGGCCTGATCATCAATCCCATCGCAGGCATGGGCGGCGCGGTGGGGCTGAAAGGAACCGACGGTGCGGAGATTTTGGCACAAGCCCGGGAGTTGGGCGCCATCCCCCGCGCAACCGCGCGAACCCGACGTGCCTTGAGCGTCGTTGCGCAGCGATATCCGGCGATGTGCATTTTGACACCCCCGGGGCCCATGGGAGGCGAGGTGGCCGCCCAAACGGGTTTCGAGCCGAAAATACTCGACCAAGTGCTGCCGGACGAAACCTCTGCCACCGAGACGGTCGCTTCGGTTCGCCAGATGGAGAACGCCAAGGTCGACCTCATCGTTTTCGCGGGCGGCGACGGCACCGCGCGGGTCATCGCGGACGAAGTGACACAGAAAACGCCGGTCCTGGGAATTCCCTGCGGCGTTAAAATGCATTCCGGGGTCTTCACCACCAGCCCGGAGGCTGCGGGCCGGCTGATGGCGGACTTTGTGGAGGACAAAGCGCGGGTGCGCTTTCGCGAAGTCGAAATCCTGGATGTCGATGAAACCGCAACCCGCAGCGATTTGATTGCAACCTGTCTGTACGGCTATGTGCGCGCGCCGTTCGTGCGCCGATTGGTGCAATCGCCCAAGGGCGGAGGACCGCTTGCGGACGAAGACGCGGCCAAAGCCGCGGGTGCCGAGCTGGCGGCCGAAATGGCTCCTGGCACGGTCTATCTGATCGGACCCGGTACGACGATGAGAGCGATCACCGACGCCCTCGGCGTGGAGAAGACCCTTCTTGGCGTGGATGCCGTGCTCGACGGCCAAGTCATCGGCAAGGACATTGCCGATCAACAAATCACCGCGCTGACGGCGCGCCACAAGGCGCAAATCTTCGTCGGCGTCACGGGCGGCCAAGGCTATGTCCTGGGTCGCGGCAATCAGCAAATCAGTGCCGAGGTAATTCGCCGCGTCGGCCCGGACGGCATCACCATCGTCGCCAGCACCGAAAAACTGCTCGCCTTGCCCGAACCCAGGCTTTTGGTCGATACAGGGGACTCAGAGCTTGATGCCTCCCTGACCGGCTATGTCAGGGTGCGCACGGGACTGCGGCAATCTATGCTGATGCGTCTGGAATCATAAGCAAGCAATATTGAAAGGGGCGCCGTCGGATGTCAGTCTGACGGCCTGCAAAGGGAGATCGATCACCGATGCCTCCTTATCTTGGTGCGAGGCGGATTGAAGGGAAGAGAGTGACGTGACCACCAAAACCCAAGCCCACCCCTGGATGGCCAATTCAGCCCCAGGCGTAAAAGCGAGGATGCTGGCCGAAATAGGTGCCGAGCGAACCGAGCAGTTGTTCGAGCAGATCCCTGACGATCACTTTCGCTCAACACCTCTGAACCTGCCGCCGGCGCTTGCGTCTGAAGTTGACTTGCGGCGCCATTTGCTGACAACCCTGCGCAAAAACGAAGACTGCGAACGCTACTTGAATTTCCTGGGTGCCGGATGCTGGCAGCACCACGTGCCCGCGGTGGTCGATGAAATCGTCGGACGAACCGAGTTTCTGACCCCGGTTTGGGGCTCGCCGCAGTCGGATCTTGGCCGCAACCAGGCGTGGTTTGAATTCAACAGCCAGCTTGGCGAATTGGTTGGCTTTGAGGTCGTTCAGCTTCCGGTCTACAGCTGGGGCTGCGCCATCGGGCACGCGATTCGGATGGCGGCGCGGATCACGGGCCGACGCAAGGTCCTGGTTCCGAAGCTCTCGGACCCGGAAAGGTTATCGGTCCTTCGGACCTATTGCGAGCCGACCGAGATGGCCAGCCATATCGAAGTGGTGCTGGTCGAGGCCGACGCGGCGACCGGGCAAATCGACCTTGCGGACCTCCAATCCAAGCTCGGCCCGGATACGGCCGCGGTCTATTTCGAAACGCCTTCCTATCTCGGCGTTATCGAGCCCGGCGCCGCCGACATCGCCAAAATGGCCCGGGCCCAGGGCGCCGAAACAATTGTCGGGGTCGATCCGATCTCTCTTGGCGTTCTCAAGGCGCCGGCGGATTATGGCGCGGACATCGTCGTCGGACCGACGCAACCGCTTGGCGTTCACATGCATTGTGGCGGCGGCGTGGGCGGCTTTATGGCTGCCCCCGATCAGGAATGCTATGTCCGTGAGTTTAATGGCTTTTTGGTGTCGATCGGCGAAACCGTTGAGCCGGGACAGTTCGGCTTTGGCCTCACCGCGTCGCACCAGACATCTTACGGCATGCGCGAGGAGGGCAAGGATTGGACCGGCAATTCGGTCTATCTGTGGGCCATTGCAAACGCCGTCTATATGAGCCTGCTCGGCCCGGAGGGATTTCGGGAGGTCGGTGAGCTGATCGTCTCCAGAGCCAATTTCGCGGCGCGGCAGTTGGCGGCCATCGACGGCATCCGAATTCCGTGGCCGGAAGGATTCTTCAAGGAGTTCGTCGTGAACTTCGACGCGTGCGGAAAGACAGTTGCCGAAATCAATGATGCGCTCCGCACCCGCCATCAGATTTTCGGCGGCAAGGATCTGTCCCAAGAACTGCCCGAACTGGGACAAAGCGCGCTTTATTGCGTCACCGAAATCCATACGGCGGACGATCTGACCCGCCTCGCCCAAGCCGTGAAGGAGGTCGTGACGTCATGACCGAACCCGTCAAATTACGCGCCTATCACGCCCCCGTCTGGGACGAGCCCATTGTCATGGAGTTGGGCCGACCCGGCGCGCGCGGCCAGGTATTCGGGGCCCCTGAACGAGAGGTCGTGATGGAGGTCGGCGACGCCGACGATCTGATCCCGGCGGCGATGCGCCGAGAGGATCGCCCCGCGCTGCCCGAAATGAGTGAGTTCGAGGTTCAGCGCCATTACCTCCATCTGAGCCAGGAAACCCTGGGCATGATGGGGATCAGTCTCTTCGGCACGTGCACGATGAAATACAATTCCCGGCTCGGCGAGGTGATGGCCGCCCGACCGGAATTGGCGGAAGTGCATCCGTTACAGCATCCCGACACCTTGCAAGGCGTGCTTGAGATCATCCACGGTCTCGATCTAATCCTGCGCGATCTTTCCGGCATGGACCAGTTCGTCTTTCAGCCCGGCGGCGGCGCCGACGCGGCTTACACCCATGCCGCTGTTACACGGGCGTACTTTTCGGCCCGCGGCGAACTTGCCCAGCGCGACGAGATCATCACTTCGATTCAGGCCCACCCCTGTAATTCCGCAACCGCTGCCGCAGCGGGCTTCAAGGTCATCACGCTGCCCTTGGAAGAGAACGGTTATCCGTCGCTCGAGGCGCTAAAGGCGGCGGTTTCGGAGCGAACGGCGGCTCTGATGATCGGAAATCCGGACGACATGGGTATCTACAATCCCGACATCAAGGAATGGGTGCGGGTGGTCAAGGAAGCGGGCGGCCTGTGCTTCTACGATCATGCAAACTTCAACGCCATGATGGGCAAACTGTGTGCGCGGGAGCTTGGTTTCGATGCCTGCATGTTCATGCTGCACAAGACTTTCGGCGCCCCGAAAGGCGGTGGCGGCCCGGCGGTCGGCGCCTACGGATGCTCAGCCGAGCTTGCGCCCCATCTGCCGACACCTGTCATCATGTCGGAGGGCGGAAGGTACCATCTAGACGAGGACCGGCCGCAAAGCTCAGGCAAGATCCGTGAATTCTGGGGCAACGTACCCCAGGTCGTGAAGGCCTATGCCTGGGCCCGGGCCATGGGCGCGGCAGGCATAAACGAAGGCTCGGACCTCTCGGTCCTGGCCAACAACTATATGGACAAGAAAATCGGCGAGATTCGCGGCGTCGAAAAATCGCATCCCGGGCTAACCCAATGGCGTATGGAAATGACCCGCTGGGGACTTGGCCCGATGAAGGAGGAGACAGGCGTCGGCACCGTCGATGTGGCCAACAGGATGGCTGACTATGGGATAGATCCGTGGTGGATGAGCCATGAACCTTGGGTCGTGGCGGAACCCTTCACGCCGGAAGCCGGCGAACTTTGGTCAATCGAGGACATCGATACCTGGATCGCCGTTCTCGCCAAGATTTCGGAAGAGGCCTACGCGAACCCGGAGCTTGTGACGACCGCACCTCATAATCAGGCGATCAAGCAGCTCAAGGGCGAAGCCCTGGAAGACCCGGACAGTTGGGCGATAACCTGGCGCGCCTACTTGCGCAAGCATCGTGGGCAAAAAGAGGTGGCCAAATAGACGCGACCCAAAATCCGAACTAGCCGAAGCGTGCCACCGAAAACGCCGTCACGTCGAAGGATGGTTTGCGGCCGATGACAAGTTCGGCAACCGTTAAGGCCGAGATGGGGCCGGCAGTGAACCCCATCCACGGAAACATGTTCGAAAAGAAGCCGGGGTGCCCCGGGGCCTCGCCCAGGATCGGTTTCCAGTCTTCCGTACCGTTCACGATTGCGGGCCAAGACCGCACGATCTTTATCCCCCTCAGCGCCGGTACGACGTCTAGGGCAACTTTCAGATTCTCGCTCAGTGAGGAAAGACTAACGCTAAGACGGCCGTCCGTATCCCGGCGCAGCGCCGGCCAGCCGCCACCGATCAACAAGCTACCGTGGCGCGTCTGTTTAAGGGTAAGTCTCGCCGCCGCCGAATAGACAAGATGGGGGATCAGAGGCTCGATCGATTCGGTCACCGAGAGTTGTATCGGATGCCCTTCGATGGGCAGGTCAAGCCCAAGCATCGCCGCCACGTGGCTCGCTTCGGCGCCAGCACAGTTGACTATTCTCTTGGTGCGGATTTTGCCGCTGCTGGTATGGGCGACATAGCCTTCACCATTTGCTTCGAGACCTAGAAGCTCTGTCCCGGTCAGGAAATCCGCGCCCCTTTCCGCCGCCGCCGCGGCAAAGGCCGGCGTTGCCTTCAAGGGATTGCCCTTCCCTTCATCCGGACAATAGGCGCCGCCAAACAGCTTCGTCGAAGCATAGGGCGCGAGCCGACGAATTTCGTCCGCGCCGAGCAGCTCGACGGTAATACCATTGGCCCGTTCGATTGCGACCTTTCGTTCCACGTTGCGCATTTGGGACTCGTTCCCGGCGAATAGTATTCCTCCGTTAATCTCAACTTCCAGATCGCATCCGAGCCTTGTTCCAAGCTCCTTCCAGAGCCGCGCCGCGTCGCGCATCAACGGCAATGTTTGGGCAAATTCCCGCGCCCAGCCCTCGCCTTTGTCCTTGAACGGCTCAGGGGGAATCTGAACATGAATGGAACCCGCATTCTTGCCCGACGCCTGAGCATTGACCGAAGTCCGCTCGATCACGGTCGCTCCGACTCCCTCGCAGGCAAGAAAATAGGCGGTGGCACATCCGGCAAGACCACCCCCGACGATCAGCACATCTGCGGACCTCAACGTCATGATTGGGGCAACTTCCCGGCCTCGAATTGATGGTGTATGGTGGCCATGCTCAACATACTAATGATGGAAAAATCTGCTGGCCAGACAGTGCCACCCCAGCCGGAGGCGAAGAGATGCCCAAGACGTTCCGCGGAAGTTACACTGTTACCGTCACGCCGTTTACCGAAGACGGATCGGCGATCGATTTTCCCGGCTGGAAAAACTTCCTCGACTGGCAGCTTGAAGTCGGCGTCCCGGGCATCATCATCCTGGGTACCACCGGTGAATTCCTGACCATCAGCGACGACGAACGCTCGGAGTTCGTGGAATCGACTGTCAAGCATATTGCGGGCCGCATCCCGGTGCTGGTCGGGACCATGAATGCCCATACCCCGAACGCGGTGCGTTATTCGGTCGAAGCGGAGGCGCTCGGCGCGGACGGCTTGATGATCATTCCGCCCTATTACTACACGCCGACCGAGGACGAGATTTTCAACTATTACAAGGCGATCTGCGAGGCGGTCTCGGTACCGATCATGCTCTACAACAACCCGTTCACGGCAAATGTGGACCTGTCCGCCAAGATGGTCGGGCGCCTTACCAACGCGTTCGAGCAGATCCGCTATATCAAGGAAGCCAGCATGGACGCCGCCAGGGTCTTTGATATCATCGAAGCGACGGATGGGGTGATGAACGTGTTCGCCGGCGAACGTGTTGTTGAATCCTACCTGCTCGGCGCGGTCGGCTACGTCAATCCATATGGTAACTATATCCCGCGCGCTTCCTATCGTTTTTGCGACTTCATGACCGAAGACCGGGTCGAGGACGCCAAGAAAGTCCAACATCTGATCGACAAGATGCAAGACGTCATCGGCGAGGGTCATCCGACCTATGGCCACCAGTGTTATTCCAAGGCCCTCGCCGCAGCCGCTGGTTATCCGATGGGTGACGTTCGGCCGCCGCTGACTTCATACCGCGAACTTGGCCAGGAAGGTGAACAACGGGTTGAGACGCTCAAATCCATCATGAAGGAACTCGACAAACTGATGGACCAGCTTGATAGCCGTCTCGCCGCTTGATCCTAGTCCGCGTCGACGTCTGCCTCATTTAGCGAATATAGGTGGCGCCGTTTACGTCGAGCGTCGCGCCGGATAGATGCCGGCAGGTTCCCGAGCACAAGAAGGTGGTCAGGCTTGCCAAGTCCGTCGGCGGAATCCATTCCCCCATGACCAGACCGGCGGTGAACACCGCCTCACCGCCAACCGCCTCGGCGGCATCGACGGACATCTGGGTCCGAACCACGCCGGGCGCGATGATGTAGGCGAGGATATTTTCCCTGGCATAGTTGCGCGCGATGGCCTTCGTCGCCGCCATCACCGCGGCCTTCGTGGCCGAATAGGTCAGCAACTGGGGATTGCCCGGACCGCGCTGAGCCGCCCAACTCGATAGTGTGACGATCGTGCCGCCGCCGTTCGCCAGGTAATGGCGCACCGCGTTCCGCATCAGCCGGCACGAGGCAAGCACGTTGACCCGCCAGGTCTCGTCCCAAACCTGATCCCAGGCTTCGTCGCTATCGTCGATTCCGCCGGTCGTGCGCATGATCGCGGCATTGTTGACCAAAACGTCAATCCGGCCACGCCATTCAAGCGCCTCGCGCCACAGCGCTTCGACCTCTGCCGTCTCCCCAAGATCGGCCTGCACCAACTTGACCCTTTCCGCCGGGGCATCGGCCACCGCCTCCTCGGCGCCCGCCTGGTCCGAGCCGTAATGGGCGATCACATAAGCTCCAGATTGGCCCAGCGCTTTGGCAATCGCCGCCCCAATTCCTTTTGAGCTTCCGGTCACAAGGATGGTTTTGTCCGATAAATCTTTCATCATTCGTCCTTTTACGTCTGCGCGGCGCTCAACATCGATCTCAAATCAGTCGAACACGAGGCGCGGCAGGTAACACGAAACCACCCAATTGGGGCGGTCGACCACCTCGCTGATTCTAAGGTCAGCGCAAACGCTTAGCAGCATGTAGACGTCCTCTGGACGCATGCCGTGCTGCGCACCGATAAGGTCGATCATACCGCGCACGCAGTCCTTTGCGGCTTCCATCAGGTCGGGGCTGATCCCGGTCGTCACCTCATAGCCCTTGGCGTCCAAGTGACGGGTCACCGGCCCCGGGGTGACGAAGCGCGGAAAAGACAGATTGGCACCCTTTTCCAAGTCCAGGTGCACGCTTACGTTGGCCAGGGTCTCTATGGCCGTTCCACAGACCTCTCCATCTCCCTGGGCGGCATGGGGATCGCCGATCGAGAACAGCGCGCCCTCTACCTCGACCGGAAGGTAAAGTTCGACGCCCAGCGTCAAGTCCCGGATGTCCATGTTGCCGCCACTGCGATAGGGGGGGATGGTGCTGTGACTTCCGGGCTCCGCCGGCGCCACACCGACAGTGCCGCAGAACGGCTTGAGGGGGACACGGGCGCCGGGACCATAAGCTGCCGGCTCGCCGAAGCCGGTGTCGTAATCCCAGATGTTGATTTCCGGCTCCGGGAAGTCGTCGGTCAACAGTCCGAACTCGGGAACGATTGCCGTCCACCCCCACCCCGGAGACTCGAAGTCGACCAATGTGACCTTCAGTGCATCACCCGGCTGGGCCCCGTCCACGAAGACCGGACCAGAGACGGCGTTGACCCGCGAGAGATCCAGTTTTCCGACGTCCTCGGCGGTTGAGTTGCGCGTTAGCTGGCCAAGGGTGCCATCAATATCCTTGAACGCCACGGTCTCCCCCGGCGCGATGGTCAGTGCTGGAGGCCGGGAGCTGTCCCAACTCAGGTGTTGGTGCTCTCTGTGGATGGTCCGGATCGTTGGTTTGGTAGGCCTCGAGTGAGACATTATCATTTTCCTCCCTGCTTCGTGGTAAGTTCAATCCTGGGAGAGCAGGAACCCATGGTAAGGCCCCACAGTGCCTACGTCACCCTTGTGATCGGCGGACAGCTCAGCTCTCAGTCGTCGAGAATACGGTTATGTCTGGGCGCAACGGGGCATCCACGATCTCATAGATCGTGCGGGCGTTGGAGACGCTCGGTGAAGTCTGTCATGGCATTTGAGGATCGAAAACAAACCCCGAGATGAGCCTCTCAACGGGGAGTTTCGAATATCACTAGATTTTCACCTTAATGTCCGGTTGTGGCTATGTGCGAACGTTCTGATGGCCGTTGATTTCCGTCCGCTTTACCCCTCAAAGCAGACATAACCTAAGGATGCGATCGACGTCCGTTTTTGACCCAAGGCGGACATCGGAACTCGATTAGGTTCAATGAGTGTCCAAAGCGCCTTCGAACGCTAAAAAATTCGGCCGTCTGTTACCTCTTTGTTACCTAGGCTCAGGACCCATTAATTTTCTGTTCAGCATTTTCGCTGATGATGATGCTCTTCTTCAAGGAGGACATCTCATGAACGATCAATTCTGGCTGACGCGGGCGCAGTTGAAGCGCCTTGAACCGTACTTTCCC
>PVBE010557160.1_pt1 | contig 18125 bp, 12 predicted proteins | sample 1631181 | NCBI WGS metagenome assembly PVBE01 (sample SAMN08397723, study PRJNA350692) | Marine metagenome, whole genome shotgun sequencing project. | isolation source: water | place: Pacific Ocean | collected 2012-04
CAATCCACCTTCATTCAGGTTGAGTCGTTCCTAATTGAAGGCGACGGGCGGTACAATTTTCAAGCGCCGCATCTCAGCTCTTGAACCGCCCTGGTGGTACATTATCTCTCCGCCCTTCACAACGGCTCACCATGAACCACTTCCGTGCCTGAATATCGATATTTGAGGCTAATTTGTCGGTCTCCAAAACCGAGGGTCGCAGGTTCGAGTCCTGCCGCTCCTGCCAAGGATTCTCATGTGCCCACACCACCGTCGCGAGTCGGCTCTCTCGTCACTGTCAGTCCTCGAATTCGATGCGTGGCGGCAACACGCGTTGTCAAAAAACAAACGGTTGTACGCAACCTTACTGACATGACCGATACGGTGTGTACGGAGAATCGTCTGTTTGTGGCGTCGAAGCATTCGCTCTCCCCGCGCCACCGGATTGCCTCGCCAAACACTGCGTGATTTAATAGGAAACCGGACAGCGTGGCGAACTCCGTGACCCAACTCCGCGTGAAATGTAGACGGACCACACTTCGCCCGACCCCAATAGACGCCTACGATTCATCATGTCCACGTCCAAAGCGCCCGGAGGATTTCCATGAAAAACTACGAACCAGCCATGAGCTTCGGCGAGGATGCGGCCGGACGGTACGACGCCAAGCCGCGCGGAGACGAGGCGGCCACGATCGCGTTCCTGGAGCAGATTGCGCGCGGCGGTCCGGCGCTGGAACTGGCGATCGGCACCGGGCGGATCGCGCTGCCGCTCGCTGCACGCGGCATCCGCGTCAACGGAATCGACTTTTCGTCGGCGATGATCGCTCAGCTTCGGGCAAAACCGGGCGGCGCGGACATTTCGGTGACGATAGGGGACTTCGCCGACGTTGCGGTCACCGGCGACTATCGCTTGATTTACGTGGTGTTCAACACGCTCTTCAACCTGCTGACTCAAGACGATCAGGTGCGATGCTTCGAAAACGTCGCCAACCACCTCGCCGCCGCCGGTACCTTCGTGGTGGAAGCCTACTCACCGGCATTTCTGCATCGTTTGCGCGACGGTCAGCACGTCGACGCCGAATCCATCGAAACGGATGAAGTAATGCTCGACGTGTTGCGCCACGACTCGGCGACGCAGATGATCGAGGAGAGCCACGTAACGTTGTCCCCGGGCGGGGTGCGCCTGAATCCAATCGTGCAGCGGTACGCGTGGCCGGGTGAACTCGACCTCATGGCGCGGATCGCCGGGCTACGCTTGAAAGAGCGTTACGCCAGCTGGGAGCGAGAACCATTCGACTCGAACAGCGAGAACGTCGTATCCGTGTACGGACGCTGACAAGAAGCGATAAGCGAAACGTTGCCGGATGCCTTACCAGGACTCGATCGCGTTGATGACGGTCGATCGGTGGGGGACAATGCCTGCACGTTCTCGCTGACCCGTAGGCGGCCCACCGCGCACCCGCGCGCGCCGCCTCTGCTTGTCCGACTTCGCGAAACCCGATAAAGTTGCCTGAACTTGCCGGGCGGTCTTATGTTGACGCATCTCCGGTCGGCGTGCAAATCGATTACATAGGAGCGTGCGGGATGGTGTGGCAGAACGAGATCGACGAACTGAATCGACGCCTGGAAATGGCTGGCAAGATGGGCGGGGAGCCTGGCGTCTCCAGGCAGCATGACAACGGCAAAATGACGGTCAGGGAACGCATCAAAGCGTTCGCGGACCCAGGGACGTTCAACGAGCTGTCAGCGCTCGCGGGAAGCTCGAGGTACGAGAACAACGAGCTCGTCAACTTCGTTTCGTACCCGCGAGTGATCGGCACTTCGAAGATCAACGGCATGCGCGTCCTCCTCGACGGCGGCGACTTCACGGTGCGCGGCGGCGCGGGCGAGCGCGGACACGGCGCCAAGCCGAACGTGCTGAAATACGCGGTCCAGTGGCGGTTGCCTCTCATCAGACTTCTCGATGCGGTCGGCGGCAGCGTCCGGACGTTCGAACAACTTGGTCGGACGTATCTCCCGGACGGTCCGGGCACGACGCTTGCGGTAGAGCTGCTGAACCAAGTGCCGGTCGTGTCGGCCGTCCTGGGCTCGGTGGCCGGACTCCCCGCCATTGAGGCATGCCTGTGCCACTTCAACGTCATGGTCAAAGACACGAGCCAGGTGTTCGCGGGCGGTCCGCCAGTTGTGAAGGCGGCATTCGGCTACGACATTACGAAGGAGGACCTCGGCGATTATCGCAGCCAGGTCATCAAAGGCGGCGTCATCGACAACCTAGCCGACTCGGAGGAAGAAGCTTTCGAGATGATTCGGAAGTTTTTGAGTTTCATGCCTTCGAGCGTGTGGAAGAAGGCGCCGAGGGTCGAGACCGACGACGACCCCGAGCGTCGTGACGAAGAATTGCTGTCGGTCATCCCAAGGGACCCGAGGAAACGCTACGATCCGTACAAGATTCTGGACCACGTCCTCGACCGGGACTCGTTCTTCGAGATTGCGCCCCACTACGGCAAGGCCCGCATCACTGGTCTCGCCCGCGCCAACGGGTACCCGATCGGCGTGATGATCAACAACCCGAACCACCTCGGTGGCACCACGGACGCGGCCGCCGGCTCAAAGGCTATGCGCCTCTGGAGCCTGTGCGACACGTTCCATCTGCCGGTCGTATCGTTCGTCGACGAGCCCGGTTTCATGGTCGGGAAGGAAGCGCAGGATGCGGGAATCGTTCGAGCGGGCGCCAGAATGGTCATCGCGCAGTGCCGTAGCCAGAGTCCCTGGGTCAGCTTCTACATGAAGCAGGCCTACGGGGTCGCCGGGCAGACTCACTACCGACCGACCGGAATGTACCATCGCTATGCATGGCCGTCCGGGAAATGGGGCTCGATGCACATCGAGGGCGGTGTATCGGCAGCCTACCGACGAGACATCGCGGCTTCAGACGACCCGGAGGCAAAACGGCTGGAGATTGAGGCGATGCTGAACGCCATGGCCTCGCCTTTCCGGACGGCCGAGGCCACCGGCGGCGATGGAGCCCACGGGCTCGACATCATCGATCCGCGAGACACACGGCGAATGCTCTGTGACTTCGTGGATATGGCGCAGGACATGCTCGATACGCAACTAGGTCCGCCGATGTCGCCTTACCTGCCGTAGGGCGTGAGCGGTCAGCAGTCAGTTTGGCGTCGATCGGGAGTGACACTTGACGATTGCATTCGTCGAAGGCGAAACTCTGTTGGTTGATAGCCGAAAGCTGACAGTTGATGGCTGATAGCCGACAGCCGACAGCAAGAACAGATCAGCAGGACGAAAGGCGCAGTTGTAGATGGGTTTCCAGAGCATATTGATAGCAAACCGCGGCGAGATTGCCATCCGGATCATGCGGGCAGCGGACGACCTCGGCATCCGCTCCGTCGCCGTGTATTCGGAAGACGACGCAACGTCTCTTCACCGGACGGTCGCCGACGAGGCGTACTCGTTGAAGGGACGCGGAGTGCCGGCCTATTTGGACATGTACGGCATCATCGAAGCGGCGAAACAGGCTGGCTGCGACGCCATCCACCCCGGCTACGGATTTCTCGCGGAGAACGCGGCGTTCGCCAGAAGATGCGCCGAGAACGGGATTGTCTTCATCGGTCCCGATGTCGAAAGCCTCGAGTTGTTCGGCCACAAAGGCCGAGCTCGGGCAGCGGCGGTCGAGGCGGGTGTGCCTGTCATCAGGGGCATTGACAGGTCGGTGTCACTGGAAGAGGCGCAGGAGTTCTACGCTTCGCTGAACGGCAAATCCGGAATGATGATCAAAGCTGTCGCCGGCGGCGGCGGACGCGGCACACGGGCCGTGACCGACCAGGCCGGTCTCGACGAGGCGTTCACGCGATGCCAATCCGAGGCGACCATCGCCTTCGGCAACGGCGAGCTCTACGTCGAGGAGTTCATCCAAAACGCACGACACGTCGAAGTACAGATCCTCGGCGACAAGAGCAGCGGGATCGTGCATCTTGGCGAGCGTGAGTGCAGCGTCCAGCGACGGTACCAGAAATTCATGGAGATCGCGCCTTCGCCGTACCTCGAGGATTCGCTTCGGACGAATATCATCGAATCCGCGATCCGTCTGGCCAAGCGCGTCAACTATACGAACCTCGGAACGTTCGAGTTCCTCGTCAACGCCGACGCCACTGGCGACGACGCTTTCTTCTTTATCGAGACAAACGCCCGCCTTCAGGTGGAGCACACGGTAACGGAAGCCGTCACCGGCGTGGACATCGTGCAGGCACAGATTCAGCTCGCGGAAGGCGCGTCGATCGCCGATGTCGGGCTGGACCATCCGAACATCAGCGTCCCGCGCGGATTTGCGATTCAAACGCGCGTAAACATGGAAACGTTGCTGGCCGACGGAACCGTGCGGCCAGCGGGCGGAACGCTCAGGTCGTATGAAGCGCCCGCGGGCCCCGGGATCCGGACTGACGGGTTCGGCTACGCGGGATACACCACGAGCCCGTCGTTCGACTCACTGCTCGCCAAGGTGATCGTACATTCGCCCGGTCCGAAATTCGAGACGGCCGTCCGACGATCGTTGCGGGCGCTGTCCGAGTTCCGCATCGAGGGCATCAGCACCAACATTCCGTTCCTGTCGAACGTGCTCAATCATCCGGATTTCCTCGATGGGTCCGTGCACACTCGATGGGTGGACGAACAGATCGAAACCCTGGCGCAGATCGACGCAGCCCCTCTCTCGAAACGATGGGTCGAGAGCGCCGCCCCTGCCGCAACGGGCAAGCAGGCGAGCCCGCTGACAGGAACCGCGCCTGTGATGGTGGACACAGGCGACCCGCTGGCGCTGTTCGCCTACGACCGCCAGGTGAAAGACGCGCAGGCGGTGGAGGCGGTCGCCGAAGGTGAGGCGCCCAGTTTGGTGGGTCCCGACGGTTCGTTGGGCATCGCCGCGCCCATCCAGGGCACGATCATCCAGATCTCCGTCAACGAAGGCGACGAAATCCGAATCGGCCAGGAGTTCCTGATCATGGAATCCATGAAGATGGAGCATGTGATCAAAGCCGACACCTCGGGCGTCGTCAACAAACTCAACGTCGCGCCCGGCGACATCATCGTCGAAGGGCATCCACTAATCTTCGTGAACGAAGCCGACGTGGGGGAAGCCGTTCTTGCGACCGAAGACGCGATCGACCTCGACTACATCAGACCCGACCTCGAGCTCGTGTACGACCGGCACGCGTACACGTTCGACGAGAATCGACCCGAGGCTGTCGCCAAGCGGTACGGACGAGGATTCAGAATGCCCCGCGAGAACATAGCTCAGCTCGTGGACGAAGGGACGTTCAAGGAATACGGACCGTTAGTCGTCGCTCGGCAGCACCAACGGCTCAGCGACGAAGAGCTCCGAAAGAACACCCCTGCCGACGGGCTCATCGCGGGCATCGGGTCGGTCAACGGAAGGTTGTTCCCGCCCGAGAAAGCCCGCACGATGGTCGTCCACTACGACTACACCGTGCTCGCCGGGACCCAGGGCGGACGCAACCACTACAAGCAGGACCGGATGTTCGAGCTGTCCGAGCGTTTCAAATTGCCTCTCGTGTTCTTCACCGAGGGCGGCGGCGGCAGGCCCGGCGATGACAGAACCGGTCCCAGGGTCGCGTTCGACACTCACACGTTCACGCAGTTCTCGCAATTGAGCGGCTGGGTGCCGTTGGTCGGGGTGACCAACGGACGGTGCTTCGCTGGCAACACGGCGTTGCTGGCCTGCTGCGACGTCATCATCGCGACCGAGGGCTCAACCGTGGCGATGGGCGGTCCCGCGATGGTCGAGAGCGGCGGTCTCGGCGTCTATACGCCCGAGGAACTCGGGCCGATGTCGTTCCAGGTGCCGAACGGTGTCGTGGACATCTTGGTCAAGGACGAGGAAGCGGCCGTCACCACCGCACAGAAGTATCTGTCCTATTTCCAGGGACCGATCGACGAATGGGAAGCGAACGACCAGCGCAGCCTCCGCCATGCCGTGCCCGAGAACCGGATGCGGCTCTACGACATGCGCGAGATCATCAACACGATCGCGGACAAGGATTCGGTGCTCGAAATTCGGGAGAAGTTCGGGATCGGCGTCATCACGGCTTTCATTCGCGTCGAAGGAAAACCGATGGGCGTCATCGCGAACAATCCACACCACATCGCCGGCGCCATCGACTCGGACGGCGCCGACAAAGGCGCGCGGTTCGTTCAACTCTGCGACGCGTTCGACATTCCGATATTCAGCCTCATGGACTGCCCCGGCATGATGGTCGGTCCCGACGTGGAATCGACAGCGCTTGTCAGGCACTGCGTTCGCATGTTCAATGCCGGCGCCAACATCACGACGCCGATGTTCCTGACAGTCGTTCGCAAAGCCTACGGGCTGGGCGTGCAGGCGATGTGCGGCGCGAGCGCGTTCATGGGCTTCTTCACTGTTGCATGGCCTACGGCCGAATTCGCGGGCATGGCGATCGAAGGCTCGGTCAAACTCGGTTACCGGAAAGAGCTCATGGCGATCGAAGATCCCGAAGAGCGACTCGCGGAGTACCAACGGCGAGTCGACGCGGCGTACGAGAGTGCGAAGGCGATCAACGCAAGCGCGGGATACGGCATCGACGACGTGATCGATCCGGCCGACACGCGGTCGTGGCTGGTGATGGGGCTCAACAGTATCCCTGCAACGCCGGAGCGGACCACGAAAAAGTACCCGTACATCGACACCTGGTAGACAGCCGGTTCAATCGCGGGCGGCTGTTGGTCACCACCTTTGAACTCCAATGTGATTCCGGATGAAATTGCCCATCTGATCTCGAGTCGGAGGGGTTCGCTTTTCCTTTCGGCCTATTAACCGGTGATTGCCGGCGCCAAGCGGTCGAACCCGTTGGTCTGGATTCGTGGATGCAGGGCACGCCGATGGACAATAAACCGCAAAATGGAATAAATCGCATCTCCGAGCTGTCAGCGGCTGATCGGACTGAAATCGAACGGCTCGCCGAGGCCTGCCGGCTGCATGATGGGCCAAGCGTGCCTTTGCAGTTGACCGAAACTGCCGAACGGTTTCTCCGCTACGAAGACGGCGCCTTGATCGGTTGTCTCGAGCTCGTGGGAACGTCCGAGACAGAGGCGTGCGGCATGGTCCGTCCCGACCGGCGGCGTCGGGGAATCGCACGCGCGCTCCTTGACGCTGCTCGCGAAGAGTGGCTTGAACGTGGCTTCGAGGAATTCTTGTTGGCGTGCGATCGCGAAGTGAACCACGCCGCGGCCTTCGCCGAAGCTGTCGGAGCGACGTACAGTTCGTCCGAATATCGCATGGAACTGATCCCTGCCCGCATGCCTGCGCCAGCCAACGGCCCTCTGCAAATCCGATCGGTTACGATCGACGATGTCGACGACTTTGTGCGCATCGAAGTTTCCCTCGGCGACATCGTCGAGCAGCTCGACATAGCTGCCGATGAGTTCAACTCGTATCTCAACAAGAATACTGGTGAACTTGTCGGATTGACAGACGAGAGCATGCGACTCGCAGAAGGCGTTCACAGCTCAGAAGATCTGGAAGGCTATCATGATTGGCAGAAAGACGTGATCGCGGAGGCGTTCGCCGTTCAGTTTTCGGGCGAATTCATCAAGCTGCCGTCGAAGTACGACATCCACGAGTACTCCATCATCGAACGTTTCGTCCGCTCAATCGATGACGACCGGCTCTCTGATCGTCTCTACCGGGCTATCAAGGGCAGGGGCGCATTCAGGCGCTTCGGTGTCCAGATTCGCCAACTGCGGATTGCAGACGAATGGTTCGCTTTCCGAAAACGAGCTCTGGAGCAGATCGCGATCTCGTGGCTTACCGAAAACGACATCCCGTGGAGAAGAATCCAACCAAAGAACGTTCCGAACACCGACTCGTAACTGTCGTCGGGACGATATGCCGCAAGCCGTTTGCCTGGATCGGCGGTATTTGACGGTTCGCCTTGACCTCTTGGCCGAGTTTAGGTATATATACTTCTTGGCGTCATGACGCGTTCGAACGCAGTTCGCTGAGGAGCCACTAACAACATTGCCATCGGTCTTTGATCTCCATATACACACCATCAAGGGCAGCCCCGACAGCGGCCTTACCCCTGAGCAGCTCGTCGAGGAGTCCCAGCGTATGGGATTGACCGGCGCAATGGTCACCGAACACGACGGGTGGCAAAAGTACGATTTCGAGCAGTTCGCCAAAGAACAGGATCTCGTGATGGTTCGGGCGCTGGAGGTGTACACGCCTCTGGGCCACGTGATCACAATGGGTCTTGAAGGCCACATCTCGGGGTATGCCGAGGATCTCGAAACGATCCGCATTCTGCGAAAAGAAGTCGACCGCGTTGGTGGCTTCATGATTCTCGCGCATCCGTTCAGGTTCCTGTTCGATCTGCCGAACTACACGCAGAACATGCTGTTCCAGGATGCGAAGCATCTGCCCAAGACCGCCGATGAAGCGGCCGCGCACCCCGTGTTCGAGCTCGTCGATGAAATCGAGGTCGTTAACGGCGGCAACATCGAAGTCGAAAATCGATTCGCCCAGGAAGTCGCTGCGGTGCTCGGACGCTGGGGCACGGGAGGCAGCGACGCTCACTCCACCGACGGCCTTGCCAAAGGCACCACCGTGTTCAACGGCGACGTTCGCAACGAGGCGGACCTTCTCGAGGCGCTCCGAGCGGGCGATTTCGCGCCAGTCGAAGGCTTCCACGTCGGCAAACCGGCCAACTACGGCCGCTCGTCTTGGCTGCGCCCCTCGATGCTGGAGAACGCGGGCGGCTGAGTTCGGCCCCGCGCCCAACACGTCGCAAGCCTGGGCACAGCGAAACCTGAGACAGTCGGTGCGTCGGTGACCACCGGGACCAACGCGCGGCTGTCAGCGCTTTGAACGCCCGTTTGCAGCAGCAGTTCGCGCAGTATCCACGCTGCTCAAGGCGTGTTCGTTCGAAGCCGTGTGTACGCCACTGGACTGTCCCGCGCATGACACATATAATGCGAATCGAACTTCGCCCTTTGACGGAAAACTGCTCGGAGGAACTCTGGTTATGGCGGATCAAACTATTCGTGTCGGTATAGTGGGCGCTGGCGCCAACACCCGACTTCGGCACCTGCCGGGTCTTAAGGAAATCGACGGCGTCAAACTGGTCAGCGTGGCCAATCGCAGCCGCGAGTCAGGGCAGCGGATCGCTGACGAGTTCGGCATCCAGACCGTGTACGACAACTGGGTGGACCTGATCGACGCGGACGACACTGACGCCATCTGCGTCGGCACATGGCCGTACATGCACGAAACCCTGGTCCTTGCATCGCTGGAAGCCGGCAAACACGTTCAGACCGAAGCGCGCATGGCGATGGATTCCGAACAAGCCCGTTCGATGCTGGCGGCGTCGCGGCTGGCGCCGGATCTGGTGACCCAGATCGTTCCGGCTCCGCACACGCTCAAGGTGGACAATACGATCAAAGACCTGATCGAGGACGGCTACCTCGGCGACATCCTGTCGATCGACATGACCGTACACCAAGGCGGTTTCATCGACCATGACGGCCCGCTCCACTGGCGGCACGACCGAGACCTGAGCGGCAACAACATCATGCAGATGGGCATCTGGTACGAAGCCATGATGCGATGGGTCGGCCCGGCGGAGACGGTTTCGGCCAACGGTCGTGTCAACGTTAAGCATCGGCAGGATGGCACGGGCGCGCGCCGATACATCACGATTCCCGACCACGTTGAGGCGGTCTGCGAAATGGCCTCGAGCCCCGTGGCTCGATTGCGATTCAGCACCGTCACCGGCCACGCACCCGCCGACGCCGTGTGGATCTTCGGCAGCGAGGGCACCTTGCGTCTAGACTCGGCGACGATGACCTTGACCGGCGGCCGTAGAGGCGACGACGGGTTGAGCGACATCGACATACCGGCGGAGAAGCAGGGCGGTTGGCGAGTGGAGGAGGAGTTCATCAACGCGATAAGGGGACTCGAGCCCGTCACGCACACCAACTTTGAAGACGGAGTGCGCTACATGGAGTTTACCGACGCGGTAAGCATGAGCATCCAGACCGGCGAGAAGGTCGGTCTCCCGCTCACGTAATCGTCGGATCGATTGCTCCGTCCCGAGATCACGACGCACATCGGAGACTTTATTGGACTACTCAAAACTCATAACGCGCAACATGCCCGCCGCGGTCACGACTCCCGAGGCAGCGGCCGCGGACACCGATTACGTCTTCTCCGTGACCTACACCGACCCGGACACGATGCCAACCGCGGGCATCGCAGAGGCGGTGAGGATTGCCATGATCAACGAAGGGCAAGACCTGGCACGGTACCCGCCGCCGCTCGGACATCCCGGATTGCGCGAATACATCGCCGACAGTCTCAGGACGAATCGAGGAGCGGACGTTCCGGTTGACCAGATATTCCTGAGCGCGGGCGCGGGCGGTGCCATCGGCACGGTGCTGGACGCGTTCTTGGACCCAGGCGACACGGTCCTGGTCGAAGAGTTCAGCTACTTGGGGACGCTGAGCATGTTCCTGAGCCGGCGCGCGAATGTCGTCCACGTCCGAACCGACGACGAAGGGATGGACACCGACGCGCTCGAAGCTTCGATTCGCGATCTGGTGCGAAGGGGCATCCAGCCCAAGATGATCTACACGATCTCCGTGTACCAGAACCCGATGGGCGTGACGTTGAGCGCCGACAGACGCCGTCGCATGATCGAGATCTCTCAAAAGTATGGTGTGCCAATATTCGAGAACGAGTCCTACGCCGACTTCAGAATCGACGGCGAGCCGCTCCCTCCCGCGATGCTGGGCACTGACGATCAGGATTCCGTAATCTACACATCCGCGTACACCAAGCTTCTGGGATGCGGCCTTCGACTCGGCTTCGGGGTCGTACCCGAGCCGATGTTGGCGACCATGAAGGCGCTCCGATTCGGCACGTCGCCCAGCCATCTCGCTGCCCAAGCGGTCTACGGTTTCTTGCGCGACCACGGTGACAGTCACATCGAGGCGGTGTCGGAATCGCTGAAGGTCAAGCGAGACGCAATGCTCGCCGCCCTCGGCGAGCACTTTCCGCCGAGTTGCGAGTGGACGTCGCCGCAAGGCGGCATGATCATTTGGGGCCGGTTGCCGGAAGGGACCGACACCTGGGCCGCGCTCGATGCGGCGGTTGAAGCCGGCGTGAAATATAATCCTGGCCCCGTGTTCCGGGCCGACCGCACCGGTCACAACTACATTCGGCTGACCTATAGCTACCACAATCCGAACGAGATAAGAGACGGCATCGAGAAATTGGCGGGCGTTTTCGAACGAGAAGGTTTGTTCGAGAACGCGTAGCCAGACGATCCGTCGCTGAAACAATGAAGATCGTAGGTTGAGAGCCTGCCTGAAGGCCAACCCGAAAACCGCACCAATTATTCGAGGGAACATCGGGAGGAGATCGAATGTCCGGAACTGACCAATTCAACTACGACGATCTGTTCGCCAAGAACGCCCCCGCGGCGGCGGGTGGCGGCGCCGTCAGGAGAGGCAAATATGACTTCGCCGTCGCCTATCCCGACCCCGTCTCCATCCCTTTCGACGGGCTGCTTGACTCACTCAAGGAAGCGCTGGACGAAGAAGGAGGCGACCTCGCTCTGTACGCGGACCGGCAGGGCTACGCACCGTTGCGCGAATTCGTCGCCGACAAGCTGGCTCGCGATCGCGACATCCACGTGACCGCCGATGACATCGTGTTGGGCGACGGTTCGGGGCAACCGATCCACATGCTGCTGGAGGTGCTGGTAGACCCAGGCGACGTTCTGCTGACCGACGACTTCGTCTACACGGGAACACTGGCCCAGATGCGCCGGTTCCAGGGCGACATCAGGGGCGTCGAGACCGATGGCGAGGGCATGCTGCCGGACGCGCTTGTGGGCGCAATCGAGAAAGCCATCGGCGAGGGACGCAAGCCCAAACTGATCTATCTGATCCCGACGTTCCAGAACCCTCAGGGGTGGACGATGTCTCTGGCGCGCCGAAAGGCTGTCGTTGAGATCTCCCAGAAATACGGCGTACCGATCATGGAAGACGACTGCTACGTGGACCTGCGATACGACGGCGAGGACGTCACGTCGATCCACTCGCTGGACGACACCGGTAGCGTCATGTACGTGGGTTCGTTCTCGAAAATTATCGCGCCTGGCATGAGACTTGGCTATCTGACGGCTCCGCAAACGCTGCGAGAGCGTGCGAATGCCGCCAAGAGCGGCGGTTCGGTGAACAGTTTTGCGTCGTTCGCGGTGCACCGCTACGCGACGGGCAATCTCGACGACCACATCGGCGACATCAACGACCTTCAGCGCGTCAAGCGCGACACGATGGTCGCAGCGTTGGGGGAGAACTTCGGGTCGAGGGCCGAGTGGAGCAGTCCGGAAGGTGGATTGTTCCTATGGCTGAAGATGCCCGAGGGATCGGACCTGCTGTCGATCAGGAACAAAGTGCTCGAGACCGCGGACGTTGGTTACCTGCCTGGTCCGAACTTCGCGCCTGATGGCGTGTCGGGCAGAAACTACGCCCGACTTTGCTTCGGCTACTGCCAACCGGACGAGATTCGCGAAGGCGTCGCCCGTCTGGCGGAAGCCTTCGAAAAAGAAGGAGTAGCCTTCTAGCCTCCCGAGCGAACCGAGACGAAAGAACGCCCCGCCAGCATGCTTAGCGCTGAGCGGGGCGTTTCCGTATCTCACGAAGAATTTTCGATCGACTCAATCCTGGCGGTACTCACAATCCGCAGATCACGTGATGGCTTGAAGCAATTGCCTGGTTCCGTCGGGGGCGGCGGCGCCTGTTTTGGCTTCCCTGTAGATCGCCAATCGTTGTCGTTTCACGGTAGGACAAGTCAAGCGGATCAATGCGCCTTGCACGCGACTCGTCACACCGGCGGGTGTCGCAGATGCCAGGGAGTGGCCTGCTCGTAGGCGTGAGCTACGCGCAATACCGTGGCCTCGTCGAACGGGCGACCCGCGAGTTGCATCGCCAACGGCAACGCGCCATCGCCGTCTGAGGTGAATCCGCAGCAGATGGACAACGCAGGACCGCTGACCATGCTGAAGAAACCTCTGTATGAGCCGTCCTTGAGAGCACTGGCAGCCTGTTCTTTACTCCTGATGCCCGGGCGCAGGTCCATCACGGCCGCGGGTCCCGAGCCGGTCGGCATGGCCAGCACGTCGTACCGCTCCAGCGCTTCGAGCGTCTGGCTGCGAATCAGAGTTCGCAATTTCTGCGCTTTGTAGTACGTCTGCGCGGGGATTAGCTCGCCGGTCATAAACGCGACCCGCGTGTTGTGGTGGAAATCTTCGGGCCGCTCGCGGATCCAACTCGGATTCAGACTCACTCGCTCGACTGAGCTGATCACGCGGCAGGCGACTCCTGCATGTGCCGCCATTGGGATCGTCACCTCTTCGACCTCTGCGCCCAACTCGGCCAGTTTTTGCATGGCGTCGAGTATTGCCTGCCTGGTTTGTGCATCCAGTCCCGGCGCGTCCGGTCCGGTCAATTCTCGTACGACTCCGATTTTGAGCCCACGGACATCTCTCGTGAGGGCCGCCCGATAATCGGGAACGGGTGTGTCCCAGGTGTACGGATCGTTCGGGTCGTGCCCGGCGATGGCGCCGATGGTGACCGCGCAATCCTCGACGGTCCTCGATATCGGCCCGATGGTGTCCAGCGACCACGAGGCGCCATCGACGCCGAAGCGGCTGACTCGACCCCACGACGGTCGCAGCCCGACGAGTCCGCAGTTGGCGGCGGGCCCGCGCACCGAGCCTCCCGTGTCCTCGCCCAGCGATGTCGCGCACATGAACGCAGCCGTCGCCGCTCCGGAGCCGGTGCTGGACGTGCCCGGACTCCGGGTCGTGTCCCATGGGTTGCGTGTGACGCCGAACGCCGACGTTATCGGGTCGCCCATCGCGAACTCGGTCATGTTCAGCTTGCCGATTATCACGGCTCCGGCGCGCTTCAGGTTGGCGACAACCGTCGCGTCCTGGTCTGGCACGAAGTCGGAGCGGATTTTCGATGCGTCGCTCGTCCTGATTCCGTTCGTGTGGATCTGGTCCTTGACGCCGAAGGGCACTCCATGCAGCGCGCCCTTGTGGTTGCCGGCTGCGATCTCTGCCTCCGCCTGTCGCGCCGATTCCATCGCCTCGTCTGCCAGCACGGCAATGTACGCGTTCAAGCTCGGGTTCAGACGCTCGATGCGCTCCAAGTACGCTTCGACTGCTTCAACCGGCGACGCCTGCCGGTCGCGGAACGCGGCGCCGAGCTCGGTCGCGGACATGAACGCAAGATCTTGCGATGTCATTGGCTCGCCTCCGTGTTTGACGTGATGATCGCAAGGGGCTCGACGGCATTGACGCCCGGAACATCGATGGCGTCCATCGCTTCGAGCATCGCGTTGAGGCTGTAGTTAACGTCGGTCAACTCCGGGTCGTCGATGTTCAGATTCGCCGCCTTGGCCAGCGCCCTGATGTCGTCGTTAGTCAGTTCCTGCATCGCACGATCCTCGCTTTCGGTGGGCATCCTCGATCAAATTCTGATAATACGCTGTGCCTCGATCAGCGCGCCTACTTGTATATGCTGTTCATCTGCCAGGCATCAAGCGATGTCAATTCCGCTGAGCTGCCTTGTGCTCGCATCGAAACCCCGACGCTGTCCTCGCGTCCCGGAAAGACCCGTGCCGCGACGCACTGCTTTTCGTTCGCGTAGACCTCCACCACGCTGCGGTCCACGAATATTCGCAGCCGTAAGGGTTCATCGGGCGCCAGGTGAACCGGCGCCGTTTCGGGGGCACGTGACATGGCGCCCGGGAGCGTCGACGAGTACGAGGTGTCCAGCGTGAGCAGACTCTCCCGCTCGGGAACAGGTCTCGGCTGCCCGTGGCGAGGCACGGCCGGTAAGCCGCTGGCCAGGAGCGCGCCCGACGGACCGTCGGTGGTCTGCACACGGAACCCACGGTCCCTATAGAAGGCGATTCGCGTGAACTCTTCCTTGCCGGGAGAGCGGAGGACGTTCAACTCGACCATCGGAGCGTCTTTCGAGTCGATCTTCACGACAAGCTCCATCGCGTCGCCCTTGATGTTCTCGAGAACCACCTCTTGATTAGCGGGCATCGCCGTTGTCTTGACGCGCCGATGATCGAATCTCAGCGATTCGACGTCCCCGGCGGGCGTCATTCTCAGATCGTCGGAACCGATCAACGTGAGCCGCCTGGGTAAGGTCATTATCTGATCCCATCCGGGCGTAGTCATGCCTGGGTTCATGTTGAAAACAACAATCACGCCGCCTTGACCGTCCGGAGTAGCCGAAGGTGCGTGTACGCCGGACGGTGACGCGGCCCCGAAGTTGAACAGGCCGGCTGCAGTGGCGGTGAACTTGTCTCGGGGTTTGTCGTAATCCCCGAGCAGGTACTGTCCGCCGCTCATGTGGCTGAAAAACAGGAGGATGTGCCGGTCGCCTATCGGCCAGAAATACGGGCACGCGCCATCGTCTCCGACCAGCGTGAACCGATCGTCCTCGACAAATGTATGCAGATATTCCCAGGTTTCCAGATCGTCGGACCGGAACAGGAAGTCAGCGGCGATGCGCTTGCCTCCCGGTCCGTCGGGCAGCGTTCCGGCCGAGAGCGAATAGTACGCTCCGTTCTTCTCCCAAATACATGGATCGAACACAGTATACGGCCGCGGCGAGCCGTCGAGGTCGCCCGTCGGGATCACGGCTTCGCCGGTTAACTTCTCCCAGTTCAGCAGGAGCGGATCGCTGGAAACGGCGATCATGTTGCCGGCTTGTGTGCCGTGATACATCGCGATCACTCGGTCGTCTTCAACCAGGGTAGCGCCGGAAAAGCAACACTCTTCGGGATCCGGGTATATCGCGTACGGCAGGTCGCGCCAGTGGATCAGATCGTCACTGACGGCGTGTCCCCAATGCTGGCGCGGGTCTTCGGGCGGATATCCTTGATAAAACAGGTGCCAGCATCCCTGCCAGAAACACAGCCCGTTTGGGTCGTTCAGCGTGTTCTCGGGGTTGACGAAATGGTAGATCGGGCGGTGAGGATCGTCTCCCATGGCGCGTCTCGACGCCACCATTCGTTGCAACATCGGATTGTCTTCGAGTTGGCTCTCTTGTTCTCGCGGCGTATCCCCGAACCGATACCGGGGCACGCGGGAGGTATAGTCGGGATTGTTCACGATATCTCCTGAGGGAATGAATGATCGCCTTCCATCTAAACACAAACCAAGGCCGGCGGCATCAATGCATTCCGCCGATCCCGGCGCCAAGGGCTCGGCACGCAAGCCGTTAGACGTACATGGAACCCTCCTTGACACGTCCGGCCAGTTTGCTACCATTCGCCTGAAACAATCGGTTCGTGACCACACCAACTTGTCGGCAAGCAGTTTCACTCAGCGAAGGAGGCCACACATGAACGCGTATCGAGGTATCTTCAGTCCCGTCTGCACCCCTTTCAGCCGAAACGACCAGAGCATTGAGGAAGACAAACTCAGAAATCTGATTGAATTCCAACTCGAAAATGGCGTCCACGGCATCATTCCCGGCGGCGGCACCGGCGAGTTTGCGGCGCTCAGCTTCGAGGAGCGCAAGCGCGTGACTGAAATTTGCGTCGAGCAGGTGAACGGGCGCATTCCCGTGATGGCCCACACCGGAGCGTGCAGCACGCGCGAGGTCATCGAGCTCAGCAAGCACGCCGAGAGCGTCGGGTGCGACTCGCTTATGATCGTGCCGCCGTACTACGAAGTGCCCACCGATGACCAACTCGTCGCGCACTACGCCGCAGTCAGCGACGCCGTTCCGCTGCCGATCATGGTCTACAGCATCCCAGCGCATTCCAAGATCAATCTCACTCCCGAGATTCTCCATCGCCTAGCCGAGATCAAAAACGTCACGATGCTGAAGGACTCCACCAGCGATCTGACCCAATTTCAGCAGATCGTGACGGAGATCGGTGAGAAACTGATCATATTCAACGGATCGGACGTCGGAGCCTTGGCCGGTCTCGTTCACGGCGCCAATGGCTGCGTCTGGGGAGTGGCCAACGCGACGCCCAAAGCATGCGTGGAGTTGTACGAACTCGTCATCGAGCAAAAGAACTATGCCGGTGCCCTGGACCTGTGGCAGGACCTGTACGCGCTGAACTACTTCTTCGAGACCGAAGGCTACGCGGCGACCGCGAAGTCCGCCACGCGAATGGCTGGCATCGACATCGGCATCCCGCGCGACCCGTTCACCCCGCTGACCGCGGAGCAAGAAGGCCGGCTCGAAAGGCTGATGGATGCGCTGGGCGCGTTGGCCGAACCCGCGGCTTTAACGGCGGACTAACGATCCGCCGTTGAGCCAAGTAGCCTGGCAACAGGCACGACGAAGTGGGCGCGCGGCAGGACCGTGCGCCCCTACTTCTTACACTGGTGACTCGGTTCGATCGGTGCTGGGCAAGGCCAAGTCTGTCAAAAATGCGCAGTTGTTGGTCCCCAAACTACCGTTGGTCGATACTCTTATCTCGGCCAATCGCCCATCGGATTGTAGCTGAGGCAACCGGCTAATAATGCCCGCTGGGGCGCTCACTATCGGCGAATAATGGCAATGATCTGACCGGCGCCACGGGCGCGTAGCTCGTTCGTCGGCAATCAACGACTACTTACACAATGCAACTCGAACGTCAGAACGCCGCCCAGTTGTACGCTACGTCTCGGTCGTTTACAGATGTGACAGGCAGCGTGTAATAACACCGGGCACCTCAGACGTTCGAGCACGTGCGGATGTAACTCTTAGTCATTGGATCAACGGTATGCCCATCAAGCTCCAACGTGTAAATCCGGAGTTGTGCTCGTCACTAGCGCATCCTTAACTGGCACGCTGAGCCTCATGACGTAGCCCACGTATCCCTTGTCCCAAATCACTGCCTATTCGTAAGTGAGGGCTTGCGGCTGACGATTCTCCGGGCTTTTCCAGTACAAGGCGACAGGTCGCGAGATGGCGGGCGTCTTAACGTCCGGGTTGTTGAACTGCCTCGCAGGCACGTTACCCAGATCGTTCTTTACCACCCGCACCCCTACAGAGGCAGGAGATTG
>PVBE011141328.1_pt1 | contig 18120 bp, 8 predicted proteins | sample 1631181 | NCBI WGS metagenome assembly PVBE01 (sample SAMN08397723, study PRJNA350692) | Marine metagenome, whole genome shotgun sequencing project. | isolation source: water | place: Pacific Ocean | collected 2012-04
ACATCGTATGCAGCTACATTGACGTCACCCATCGCGTCTGCAATTGTAATCTCACTCCTCTGCTTAGCCACAGTGCACGCCCGTCAAGAACACGCCAGCCGTATTCTCTGGTATGACAAACCCGCGTCAAACTGGGAGCGGGAAGCCCTGCCCCTTGGTAACGGAAGATTGGGGTGCATGGTTTTCGGAGGGACCGAAAAAGAGCAAATACAATTCAACCAGGACAGCCTGTGGATCGGCGACGAAACAGACACGGGTGCCTACCAGGCATTCGGCGACTTCTTTGTCGAGATGCCGCACACCGCTGCGAAGAACTACCGCCGCGAACTGGATATCCGCAGGGCGGTGCATACGATCACGTACGAGGCAGGCGGCACGAAGTATCAGCGCGAGTACTTCTCCAGTTGTCCCGCCCAGGTCATGATCTTCCGCTATACCGCCGACAAGAAAGGCGCCTACAGGGGTAAGATTTCTTTGACCGACATGCACGAGGCCACGATCACCGCCGAGAAAGGCCTCATAACATCCAAGGGCGACCTGTCCGGGTATGCCTATCGAGGGGGAAGCGGACGCGGGTCAAAGAACGTCTACAAGGTCGCACTTGATTACGAGGCGCAACTGCTTGTGCTGAACGAGGGAGGAACTGTCAAAGCGGATAACGGTGCGATTTCGTTCAACGACTGCGACAGCCTGACCATCATGCTGGCCGCGGGAACCGACTACCTCAATAAGCGCGACAAGGGCTGGAAAGGCGAGCACCCGCACCAGCGCATCACCACCCAACTTGCAACGGCATCCAAGACACCATACGAGAAACTCCTGAAGGATCACGTTGAGGACTACCAGGGTCTCTTCAACCGGCTGCACCTCGACCTGGGAGACACGGATGACGCCGTTAAGAAGCTCCCCACCGATCAACGCATGGCTGCCAACAAGACCAAACCGGACGTTGACCTTGAAGAGCTGTTGTTCCAATACGCACGTTACATGATGATCTCGAGTTCCCGGCCCGGTTGTCTGCCCGCCAATCTGCAGGGAATCTGGAATCGCAGCATCCGGCCGCCATGGCGCTGCGATTACCACTCCGACGTGAACCTGCAGATGAACTACTGGTTCGTCGACCAGGCCAACCTTTCAGAGTGCTTCGAGCCCTTACCCGAATGGATCTACTCCATACGCGAAGTAAGGCGAAACGAGACCAAGGCCCATTTCAAGAAGAGGGGCTGGGCCATGCACGCAGAGAACGGCGCTTTCGGCGGCAGCACTTGGAAATGGTCAATAGGTGACGCCTCATGGCTTGCCAACAATCTGTGGGACCATTACGCGTACACGCTCGACAAGAAGTACCTCGAGACCCGGGCTTACCCGATAATGCAGGATATCTTCATGTTCTGGGAGGACCACCTGAAGGAGATTCCGGCACCAAGCGGCGAAGGCAAGGTGCTTGTCGCGCCCGACGGCTTCTCTCCCGAACACGGTCCACACGAAGATGGCGTATCGTTTGACCAGCAGCTCGCATGGGATCTACTGTCAAATCTCGCCGAGGGATCGGAAGCCCTGGGTGTCGACGATGATCAGAGGAAGAAAGCGGTCTCGATGCGGGACAACCTGCTGGGGCCGCAAATAGGAAAATGGGGCCAACTCCAGGAATGGATGGTCGACAGGGACAATCAAGGTGACAAGCACCGCCACCTGTCGCACATGATAGCCGTGCATCCCAGCCGGCAGATATCGCCGCTAACTACTCCAAAGCTGGCAGACGCTGCGCGGGCATCCATGAATGCCCGCGGAGACGGCGCTACGGGCTGGAGCAAGGCATGGAAGATCAATATATGGGCCCGATTGCATGATGGCGACCGTGCTTACAAGCTGATCCGCAACCTGATAGCCGCTGGAGGAATAGCAAACAACCTGTTCGACCTGCATCCGCCATTTCAGATTGACGGCAACTTCGGTTACGCATCGGGCCTGTGCGAGATGCTCGTGCAGTCGCATATGGGGGAGATCCAGTTGCTACCCGCCCTACCCCAGGCATGGGCGAACGGAGAGGTAAAAGGGATACGGGCACGGGGCGCATTCGAGATCGACATACAATGGAAAGCCGGACAACTCTCGAGTGCCACACTCCGCTCGGAAAAGGGTAGTACCTGCAAGCTACGTGCGGGAGGCCCCGTCAGCGTAACTCAAGATGGCCGCAAAGTGAAAACCAGCAAAATCAAGGCAGGCGTGATTGAATTCGCAACAGAAAAGGGCAAGGAGTACGTGGTCGGTAATTAGAGCAACCAACTGGAGCACGGCGGGCCTCCGCCGCTATCGAACACAGGACGTGCATTAACGTGACAGAATTGAACGTGTGGTTCTTCTCTTACCTCAAGAAAGTGATTAGTTTTCAGTAATCGGTAAGAGAACTGGAGCAAGACAGGGAAGATTGACCCCACTAAGACAGTCCAGAACACGGCGAACGGAAAGTCCTCGTTACAAACGAGCGGAAGTCGCTAAGACTTCCGATCCCCACGAAGATTGGAATCCCGCCGTGCGGGACAAGTTCCGCTACAGGGACTCGCGACAAGAAAAGCTCCACTGCGGTAAATGCTCATCCTTCACATTTCTTGACTTGCGCTCCGCGCTCACGCAAGATTCCCTTTCAAACCTATTCAACAACGGAATCCTGAAGCACCGGGAGAGATATGAAGACACGCGCGGTGGGAACGTCATTGGCTGTTGCACTTCTGATCTGCAACTTCAGCATCGCAGCGGAAATAGACAAGACCAGGCTACCAGACGAAGTCAGGGCTCAACAGATCAAGGATATGGGATGGGGCATGTTCATATGCTGGTCTTTCAGCACGTTTTATGGCAGTGAATGGACGCCTACCAAAGACAAGGATGCCGGTTATTTCAAGGCCACCGGATGCAACACTGACCAGTGGTGCGAAACGGCAAAGGCCGCGGGAATGAACTACATTCTCTTCCTTTCCAAGCACCACGACGGTTTCTGCCTCTGGGATACGGCCACGACTGAAAAGAAGGTCACCAACAGCCCGTTGGGGATTGATGTACTCGCAAAGCTAAGGAAGTCTTGTGACAAGTATGGAATCAAGCTGGCCCTGTATTTCTCGGAAGGCGACTGGAACTGGCCCGAGTCGAAAGACGGCAAAGGCGGAAACGGCGGAGGAGTGAACCCCGAGGTTAAAAAGGCCCAGCTCAAGGAACTGCTTACACAGTATGGTCCAATCGAATTCTGGTGGATGGATCACGCCACCGGCCCCGGCGGCCTGCCGCACAAAGAAACCGTCGAATGGATGCACAAGTTCCAGCCCAACACGTTTGTGGGCTTCAACCACGGCACACCCGCGGGGCGACTCTGCCTGCGGGAAATGGGCAGGCCCGGAAAGCTCGGAGACGCAGGCGCTACGAAATACAACAAGAACCACGCGAATCATACCGGTTTCCTCGTGGCCGAATTCACGTACCCCATCCTACCCAGGCACAAGGGTGGTGCAATGTGGTTCTACTCTCTGCCCAAGCACGACAATCTTTGTCATCCGGCAGAAAAGCTCTACCGTGACTACCTCGGAGCCCAGAAACACGAGAACATCTTCTCAATCGACATCGGACCCAACTATGCGGGCCGAATCCGCGACATCGACGTCAAAACGTTGACTAAGGTCGGAGAGATGATCAAGAAAGGGCCTGCTGGATTCGGCGAGCCCGATTACATCAAGGGCGCAAAGGCAACCTCCTCATCCGAGTGGAGCAGCGACCACAGTGCCGCCGCGGCAGTCGACGGTGATTCGTATACCCGCTGGGGAGCGGAGAACGGCTCGAGGTCAGGTTGACTGCAACTGGATCTCGGCAAAGACCAGACCGTGGGCATGGTACGTGTCGATGAAACATCTTTTTCCCGTACAGAGGAATTCACAATCGAATACAAGGCCGGCAATGAATGGAAAACGCTCCACAAGGGTACAACGATCAACGGAACACGAGAGTACACCTTTCCGCCGGTCACGACACGTTACGTGCGACTCAACATCATCAAGGCAAACGAAGTCCCAACAATTGAGGAGTTCCAAGTCTGTCCACCCAGCAAGTGACATCTTGTAGACAATCTCGCGCGGAGCGGGAGGGGCAGCGCCTGCCCGGCACCGTGCTTGCTCTGGTGCTGGGGCCTCGCTGCCCGCGGACGCCGAGGCCGGCGTCCCTCCCCTAAGAGAGCAACGGCATTGCTAAGGGACTTTGACTCCCGTAAGAAAACGGGGCTTCGGAGAGAGTAATGAAGAACTATATTCGATCATATCTGCCCATCGCCGGCACGCCATTGGCCATAGCGGCTACCGTGCTTTTCTGCATTGTCTCCATCGTTGTACCATGCCGCGCACTGGATTCCGGCATATCGCTGCACGACGCCACCATCAATCGCCTTGTTGCCCAGCTTGAATCACCCAAGACAGCGCCAACGGCAGCTGACAATCTAGGGTTGCTGCGTGCGTACAGCGCTGCTGATGCCCTGGCGGCAGCTGCGGAATCCGACTCCGTCGAAACAAGGCGTGCTGCCTGTCTCTCCCTCGCCTGGTGCGGCGGTCGAAAGCAGATTCCCGTTCTTCTCAAAACACTGGAAAGGGATGAGGACTGGACTGTACGGCAGGCAGCGTGGGTCGCGCTCACCAACCTGACGGGAATGGAATTCCCTTACGAATCTCATGCAAAACAGGGAGTCCCTTCCCGGCAGACCAGGGCATGGCGTGACTGGTGGGCGACTGTTCAGAAACAGAAACCGCAGTCTGACCTCATTCCAGCAGCCACTGCCACACAGGATCTGGCCGCAGGTTGTCCAGTAACCGCCTCATCCTCGTACAAGGGACCTGCCTCGATTCTGACCGGCCACAAGCGGGGCGAGTTCGGATTCTGGCAGACCAAGAACGTGCCCTTCCCCCAGCATTGCACAATTGACCTCGGCACACCGCAGAAGCTCACAGGCGTCGTGATCTCGCAATACGGAAAAGGCTTCTGTATGACCGACTATGCGATTGAAACCAGTGCCGATGGCAAAGTATACCGCGAAGTGCTCCGAAAGAAGGGGCCGACGTCCCCCAATCTTCCGATTTCTTTCAAGGAGGAAGAGGCTAGGTATCTTCGAATCGTTTCCTATGCCTCGGAGAACTCACTGTATCCCACGACCTTCTACACGGTCGGTGCATTTGAACAGATACCCGACAAGGTGAAGCAGTTTCCATCCTCGTTCTTGAGCCGTGAAAGTGCCATGCGCAGACTCGGCTGCCTTGGCATCGGCAGGACCAACACTCCCATTATCCAACTCATGAGCCCTTACATCAGCAAATCCGCGACGGAACGGGAAGAGAAACTCATGGTTCAGGCTGGAATCCGCGCACTTGGTCGCCTGCATGACAAGAAGGCACAGTCACTGCTGATCGACCTGCTGGAAAATGCACAGTGGGCCAGGTATGCCGCGGATGCCCTTGGAGACTTTGGCGGAAAGGCCTCCGCGGAAGCACTCATAGATGCTTACCCGTCGTACGCGATGTCTGTGACCAGGAAGAGGCCACCCCGCCTTCCGCGGGACGACAGACCGGGATTCGAGGCTGTGGACCGGATGTATGAGACTCCATACTCAATCGCACTGGCTTTGAGCAGGTTTGCACTGGAAGACAAGAACACGCGCGAAGAGCTGCGGTCTATTTCACATCTACTGGTTGCCAATATGGCCAGCGATTTCGACGGGGCCATGATCTACGAAGAACAGGCTTTCCAGAAAGTCACCGCATACATTCTCGAGCGCGCAGGCACGCGCCGAGAGGTGTGCGAAATCGCCTTTGAAGCTCTTGGACAGCCCTCATCCAGGCAAACTGCTCCAAGGCTCCCGCAACAGGTCAGAGCCAACCTTCTCAAACTGGCTAAAGGCAGCCCTGGAGGAACATCGTTTGCGGCAACCTGGATAACCGCTCTGTGTCGTGACAAGGATTACGTCCCACTGCTGATCAGACTGCTCGAACATGACAACGGCTGGATTCGAATCAATGCCGCCAAAACTCTGATGTTCATGAACGCAGAATCCGCCGTTGTTCCCATCGCCAGACTGCTCAAGGAATCAAAGACCGAAGCCGAACATGGCTACTTCACCGAATTCCTCTTTCGGCAGCGCGGTAAACAGGGGCAGGACGAAAGCAACGCTCAGTCACCATGCTGGCGCGAGGCATTCACAAGAGCACTGGGACACCTTGGCACGAAGGCGCATGTCCCTCTGCTCATCAAGCTACTCAACGATGACCGGAACGTTCTCGAGATACGGTACTCGGCGGCCCTGTCCCTGGAGAAGCTGGGAACATCGGATGCGATCGAGGCCCTTAGAACCGCCGCATCACAACACTCCTTCCATTCCATTCGACTGATCGCGCGCGAGGCACTCTGGAAACGCGGACTCGACTGGGACACCTCCTTGCCCTCTGCCGCAAACCCACGCCCATCTACTGCCGGCCAGGCGAAGCCGAAATCCGACCAACCGGAAGCTCTTGTGTTCATCAAGGGCAACAACACGATGCCTAACAGGTTCCAGATCGATCCCTGGCGCCAGGCATATTCCACCACCGATTCGGGTCCAACGTACAGGATCGGAGACAACCTGTATCTTCTCAGGCCCGTCAAGGCCGAAGGCAAAGTAACACCGTTGACGGAGTTTACCGGGGGCTACGTAGCCGACTGCGAGGTCTCGTGGGGAGGCACCCACGTAGTCTTCGCACGGCGCGAAGACAACAGTCCATGGTGGCACATCTACGAACTCGAACTGGAATCAGGCAAGTTGATGCAACTCACTGACGGCCCCTATCACGACGTGCAACCCACATACCTTCCTGACGGACGCATAGTCTTTTCGTCCAGCCGCACAGGCATGCGTGACGAGTACCATGGATACCCGGCCACGGGCCTCACGGTCATGAACCGCGACGGAACCGGCATACACTGTATCGGCTTCAACCTGGGACGCGACAACGAACCGGCCATGCTCCCCGACGGAAGCATAGTCTTCGGCCGACTGGAACTCTTTTACTCCCGACTGAAGACAGAGATTACCGTTCAGACAGTGCGTCCCGATGGAACCATGAACCAGACAATCTACGGCCCCGAGAAGCGTGATTTCTGGCATAGGGTGCAGAGGGCATCCCGCGATGGTGGATGGGGTGAGAATCCGCCACGGCACCGAGTGCTTCGATTGACGCAGCCTCAGCCTTTCGGAGAACAACAGGTGATTGTGGCAACAACTGGTGGTGCCACCATTGTTGGGCCGGGGCGCCTTAACGAGAGAATCATCCCGCGCTGGAACAACATGACTGTTACGTCCCCCTACCCTATAGGCGACAACAGGGTGCTTTGCGCGTCAACCGTACGAAAGGACCCTGTTGACCTGGGCATCTACACCCTGGATACGGACACAGGTGAACTGACGCTTGTGTACAATGACCCGGCAACGGCCGACTTCGAGGCAAGACCTATAGTGAGCCGCTCTCACACGCCTTCGCTTCCGAACACCTTACAGGGCAACACCTACACGGCCCGTCTGATCTGCAACTCGGCAAGAACGTCGCAAGAGGCAATTACGCGTAGTCGAGGAAAGCTCGTACGAATCGTTGAGGGGCAACCCGTAACGGGCCGCCATCACACGCACACCAATCCAAGTGGAGAAGCATGGAAGAACCATACGGGCACACACGGGAGAATTCTTGGTACCGTGCCCCTTGCGCCTGATGGTTCCTTCTTCGTTGAGATCCCCGCCGACCGCCTGATCCATTGCCAGGTGCTGGACAGCGACAGGCGTGTTGTGGGAAATCAGCTAATCTGGATGTATGCCCGGCCCGGCGAAACGCGCAGTTGCGTGGGTTGCCACGAGAACCCTGACTCGGCGGCAGTCACCGGACAGCGCGCCGTGCCTTTCAGCGCAAAACACGCTCCAATAAAGTGCCTTCCCGTCGGGAACGAGTTCTCATACCGTGCCAAGGCCTGGCAGAAGGGCACTCTCCTTGACGAAACCGAAGAACGCACAAGGACGGTAAACGCAGTAAGCCTTCCGGGGAGGCTATAGAGGGCGGGGGGCAGCGCATACCGCGAGCAATGAACAAAGTGAACGCTCCCAGGATCATGCCTCTCGGAGATAGGCATGTACTTGGAAAGCAAAGACCTATCTCCGAGAGGTCCCTCCCAGGCAATGCAGGTGCAATGTCTCGTGGAATCAACGAACCGAGGTAAATGATGAATCGAACCAGTTCCAACAAAGAAGTTCTGAGCTCAGCGCTCCTGTTCATACTTCCAGCACTGCTGCTATCCGCCACCGCAAATGCAGAACCGAAGCCGAACCTTATGTTCATTATCGCGGATGACTGCACCTTCCGGGATATCGGTTGCTACGGCGGGCAGGCTCACACGCCCAACATAGACGCCCTGGCGACTGAAGGCATGCGCTTCACACAGTGTTTCCAGTCCGCTCCAATGTGCTCCCCCACCAGGCACAACATTTATACCGGACTTTACCCCGTCAAGAGCGGGGCATATCCAAACCACACGTTTGCAAAGGAGGGGACCAGGAGTGTTGTGCATTACCTGGAGCCATTGGGATATCGCGTTGGCCTGAGCGGGAAAAAGCACATCGGGCCCCGCGAGGTCTTTCCCTTTGAGAACATAGGGTCGGGCAACAACCCGGACTTCAGCAAACTCGACCCGTTCATCAAAGAGTGCAAAGATAACAAGACTCCGTTTTGTCTGTTTCTGTGTTCCAATGAACCTCACTCGCCTTGGAACAAGGGAGATCCGTCACGCTATGACCCTTCAAAGCTGAAACTCCCTCCCAATTTCGTAGACACACCGGTAACCAGAGAGAACATGACCCGATACCTGGCCGAGATCACATATTATGACGGTCAGGTTGGCAACGCCCTGTCTCTTCTGAAGAAGCACGGTCTGGAAAGCGACACGCTTGTTGTAGTCGTGAGCGAGCAAGGCTCCGGTTTCGCGTTTGCCAAGTGGACCTGTTATGACGGCGGCCTCCAGTCAGCCTTCATCGCCCGCTGGCCCGGGAAGATCAAGGGCGGCACGGTTAGTGATGCCCTGATCGAGTATTGTGATGTACTCCCTACCTTTGTCGAGGCCGCTGGTGGTACGCCGGCCCCGGTACTCGATGGCAAAAGCCTCCTGCCCGTCCTTTTCGGCAAGAAGAAAGAGCACAAGAAATACGTTTTCGGAGAGATGACAACGCGCGGAATAATTAACGGATCGACCCACTTTGGAATTCGCTCCATTCGCTCAAAACAATTCAAGTACATCTGGAACTTCACACCCGAAGTGCCGTTCAAGAACGCCTGCGTTAAATCCGAGACATTCCGGTCATGGGAAGCCAAGGCTGCGGAAGGCGATGCTGACGCGGCAGAAAAGATACGGCGATACAAGCATCGTCCCGGCGAAGAGCTATACGACGTCGGTACCGACCCGTACGAATGGAGCAATCTCAGTGACTCCCCGGAGCACGCCGTGGTCAAAGCCGAACTTCGGAGAGAACTTTGCCGCTGGATGAACGACATGGGCGACAAAGGCCAACAGACAGAACTGGAGGCCAGGGATCATCAAGGCGGGGGCAGGAAGAAGAAGAAGAGCAAAACAAAAAAGAAGTGAACGTGGAAGGCATAATCAACGCCTCCTACACTCAGGCTCCTCGGAAACCCGGCAACTTTCCATACAGTTCGTAATTATGATCGTGAATATCGCCCTCCTGCAGTGTGCTACCGCCTTCGGGGCCGCGAGATCAGGGCCTTTGCGCGGGCGGCAAGTTGCTTGTTGCCGGTTCGCTGGGCGACAAGTTTCATGGCCTCTACCACCTGTGAGCCATTGGTCTTGGCGATCTTCTCTGAGATCGCCACGGCCGCCATGCAGGCCTCTTCCTTGAGCTTGGGCTCGCCCGTTAAGGGCATGACAAGCGCCAGCGACTCGGAAGCCTGGATCTTGCCGGCGGCGGCCAGGACGAGCCGCTTTTCGTCATCGCGCGAGGCTAGGCCCAGGGCAACCTGCAGGGACCCGGCGATCTTGGCAGGCGCGGCTGCCTGCCGGCCGACCAATCGAATGTAGCCCCGCAGAGCCAGAATCTTGATATTGGCGTTCTTAGAGGTTTTTGCCAGCTCCACCAGATGAGGCATTGCGTCAGGCGTTGGCCAGTCGCACAGGACGCGGACCGCCGCGTCACGGACCTTCTCGTCGGCGTCAACGGCAGCCGAGCAAACAGTCTTCAATGCCAGCGGTCCGCCGGCCGAACGCAGGATCCTCACGAGGGCAGCCTTGGCTTCGCCGGACGCTGTCGGCAGAGCGGCTCGAAACGCCTCGACAAATGCCGGTGGGACGATCCTGGCGGCCAGTGAGATCGTTTTACCCTCGCGGACGGTCTCACTTTGCGCAAAGCCGTTGACGCTGTACTCCATGTGGAATCGTTTCGGCGTCAATGGGGCCGGATCTCCGAAGTTCTTGTTGGACGCCTCGACAGAGACCGCCCCCGCCTTGACCATTTTGGCAACTTTCCGGGTAACGTCGGCCACACGTTTGCCCTTCAGATCGCCGTAGACAGCCTTGTGGATGACTACATTGCCGCCGGCGGAGATTAACTGTCGAGCGCACAGCGCCCGCAGTGCCTCCTCGGCGCCCTGGATATCGACGGGGGTCTTGGCCTTTGTCAGCAAGCCGATTAGCGCTGACAGATCGTTCGGCCCGGCCACGTCTCGGAGAACTTTCAGTCCTGCCGCGCGCACCTCCGGGTCCTTATCGACGGCGGCCTTCAGAAGCACGTCTGTGGCGCCTGCCATGTTGCGTCGCCCGATCAGCTCGATCGCCATTCTGCGAGAATTGGGGTCTTTGTGGGTCAGCAGGGCCAGCACGGCGGCCTGTCCTTCTTTGCCCGGGAAGCTTCCCAGGCATTTACGGGCCTCGGCGGCCACGTTGCCTTCGGCCGACATGGCCAACTCGGTGAGCAGCGCAACGGCCGGGGCGTAGCCCAGGCGAGTCAGAGCGCGGACGGCACTGATACGGGCGGCCTCGGGGCCGGTTTTGGCAGTCTTAAGCAGTGCTGGCCCGGCGGCGCTGTCGCCACGATCCCCAAGCGTCTGAACGAGCAGGGCCTTCCTGTCATCCGGCAACTGGCCAAGCTCGGAGGCGAGGGCCTTTGTGACTGCCTGCCCGGGAACTTCCTTGGAGACCCGGGCTGCGGCCGCAAACAGAACGTATGGCTTGCTGCGCAGCGCCTTGACGAGGATGGGCAGGCCGGTAGAGCCTTCACGTGAGAGCACGGCCCCGCGCAGGGCGGCTGTGCGAAGCTGGTGCGGTGCGTCACCCAAGGCCAGTATGCGGTCGTAGATCGCCGCAGCACTCTCGGTACGCTTGCCGGCCAGATCCGATTCGGCACAGCGCAGCAGACCTTCGCATACGGCGAGCTTCTGCCGGCCGGTGGCCTTGCTCAACGCGACCGTCAGGGCCCTGGAGGCATCGGGCGTGGCCACGTTGCCCAGGGCGCGGGCGGCAGCGGCCGCAACCATGGCGTCGGCATCGTCCAGCAGCACTGCCATCCTGTCGACCGACTTGACGTCCTTGCGGAATCCAAGGCTGCCGATCACGCCGACCAGCAGCCGGCCCTTGAGCTTGCCCATCGCCTCGCGAAGAGCTGCGTCCACCGACGGGTCATCAATCGTCTCCATAGCATAGCGTGCCATGTGGGCGAGCTTTTCGTCGCTCAGCAGAGCTGCCAGGACGGGAACGGCTTGTTTAGTGCCCGTCCGCGCCAGCTGGCGGCAGGCGTCTGCCTTTTCCTTCTGGCCGGCGTTGGACTTCAACACACCGATCAGTTTGTTTTCCTGGGCGAAGGACGGCGCGGCCACTCCCAGCGTCATCGCGGCCATCAGAACAAGGATTGTATTAAATCTGAACTTGGACATGGGTCGTATCTCCTGTAGTTGGCTTGGTGGTTGGCGGCTTCAGATGATCCACGGCTCGCGCATCGCGCGGGAGCGGAGACTGTTCGCCTCAGCGTCGTTGATGAACTCCTCCTTCACAGGATCGTACTTGAGGTCGCGCCCCAGCCACATGCAGATGTTAGCGGCGTGGACGGTGGTCATGGAGCGGTGCATGACCACGGGGTTGGCCACGGTCAGCTCGCGCGATTTCACGCAGTCCAGGAAGTTCCGCATGTGGTCGAGCGATCGGCCGGTGCGGGCCACGTATTCACCGATAACCTGCTTGAACAGCCCTAGCATCGCCGGGCTAGACGCGTCCGGCCGCGAGTATCCGTCGGCGGCGGCCACCCAACCCTCCGGGCCGTCAAACCGTTCGCCACAGGATCCGTGCCAGTACTTATTGCCGCGGGATAGGATCATCTTTGTGCCGTTGGCAAAGTGGGTAACCATGCCGTCACCGGAGTCGTTGTCGACGTACTCGTACTTTACGGGAGCAGTGTCCAGGCAATCCAGGCCCGCCTGCGCCTGGGCGAAGGTGTGCGCGCCCCACTCGCCGATACAGCTCGTGTGGAAGTCGTAGAAGCCGCGCCAGCCGCCCTTTACGTAGGATGGGTTGTAGGGGCGCCACGGGCATGGACCCAGCCAGATATCCCACGCCACCTCGTCTTCCGGGGGCAGGGGTTTTGCTGGATGCCAGTCTGTCCGCATTTTGGCGGCGTCCCACGGGGCGATGTGCGCGTAGGCAGTGTGGACCTTGCCCAGCCGTCCCGAGCGCGCCATCTCGATGGCGAACACGTGGTTTGCTTCGCTGACCCGCTGTGTGCCGGTCTGGTAGACCCGTCCGTATCGACGGGCCGTCTCGACCACGGCCTGGCCCTCGGCGATCGTCATGCACGATGGCTTTTCCGTGTATACATCCTTGCCCGCGCGCATCGCCATGATGCTGGCCAACGCGTGCCAGCGGTCGCCTGTCGCGATCAACACTGCATCGACGTCTGTCCGCTCGGCAAGGAACTCGCGAATGTCCATGTACATAGCGCAGTCTTTCGTGCCGTAACTGGCGTCCACCCGTGCCTTGACAGCCAGGCGCTGCTTCTTCTGAATGTCGCAGATGGCCACCATCTGTACGTCCTTATGGCCCATGATCCATCTCAGATCGCCGGAACCCCGGCCCTGGATGCCAATACCCGCGGCGACTATCTTCTCGCTGGGAGGCACGGCGCCATTCAGGCCGAGAACCCTCGATGGTACGATCATCGGCATTGCCAACGCTGCAGCACCAGACCCTGCCGCTGTCTTTAGGAATCTTCGTCGCGTTACTTTCGGTTTTTTCATGGATCTTTGCTCCTGAACAGGTTGTAACATCGCTCTATCGCCATTCTGATCCTGTGATCCTGCACTGCTCACGCTGTGTTCATCGTATTCGCACCAGTTTCCACTCACACGGTCGCTTCGGCCCACTGCTTCTCAAGAAAGCGGAACGACTTGGGCGTCTCTACGTCCCGGTCTCCAATGCATCCGCATTCCAGGCTAACGTAGCCCTGGTAGCCGATCCTCTTCAGACCGCGGAAACCCGAGACGAAGCTGCGTGCGTCCTGGCCGGGCAGCTTGCGCTTGATGCTTCCGAGATGAACGTGCTTGAGGTAGGACCCCGCCGACATGAATGCGCCTTCGTCGGAGGTCTCCTCGAAATACATGTGATAGAAGTCGCCCATCATCGCCACGCCGGGGCTGTTGACGTCACGGCAGATCGATGCCGCATCTGCGAGTTGACGAAGGAAGTACGCCTCCTTGCGATTCAGTGGCTCAAGAACCACACGCGTGCCGGCCTTCACGGCGTATTCTCCTACACGGCCGAGAATCTCCACCAAGACCTCTCGCGCCTCTTTGCCTACAAGCTGATCGTGTCGATTGAAGGCCGGCACGAGGATTACGCCTGCCGCACCGAGGTCGCCCGCGACGGGCAGAAACTCCCTGTACGACGAGACAACCTTTTCGCGCTCGGCCTTGTCCGACGAGATAGCCACCCCGCCGGCCCCGCCGCAGCAAACGCTGACACTGACGTTCGTGCCCTTCAGCGCGGCCTTGATTTCCGTGCGCCGGGCGGTGATGCTTCCCCCGACCAGTTCCACGCCGACGGCCCCCCACTTGTCCAGCTTAGCGATCTTCTCGGCAAACGTCTTGCCGGACACACGGGTCTCCTGGCTGCAGATCTTGAGACGCGTCCCGGGAGCCTTGCCCGCCTGCGCCTCGCCCTGCTCGCCCCCTGCAGACAGCGCGCCGACTCCCGTCGCCAACCCTGCCCCCGCGAGTGAATTCCTCAGAAAAGTGCGTCGTTCCATGTTTCGTCCTCACATCTGTCGGGGTTTGCTCTAAAATCACACTTTGAGCTGCTATTCATAAGGATATCAACGGAACTCAGACTTGGGTAGAGGTAACACGACCAGGCGCTCCTTTTTTTGTATCGCAAGACGCTTTCTCCCTTATCCCCTTGACTTCTTGCCTGTGACATGCTGAGTTCTCCACCTGAGATGAACCGGTGCGTTCACTCCGCATCCAAGAGCACTCCAGCAATAGCGGAAAGGTTCTGACCATGCGCAACAGCACTAAGATGCTGCTCCTGAAAACAGCGATAAATGAAGGCCGCCATGGCATGCTGGCAGAAATCGGTGAGCGCCAGTAATCGCGGCGACGACTATAAGAAATCGGCATGAAGAATCGAGAGAAGTATAGACCTGCCGCTCCCAAGAGTGTCCGGCTGTTTCTTGCAGGAGCAAGCTGGATAGGAGTTGGAATAATGCTTCTCTGCCTGGCATTCTCGTGGTTGGCGGCCGGCGCAGACGTGAACCGCTATCTGTCCATAGCTGCAGGAGTGGTATTGGGATTCCTTATTCACCGTTTCGGATTCTCGAGAATAGCAGACAAGAACCTGGCGAGAATCCTACCCTTCGATGAAAAGAAATGCGTGTTCTCATTCATCTCGTGGAAGAGCTATCTGATCATTGCGGTCATGATCGCGCTTGGGCAGGTACTACGCCGTTCGCCGATACCAAAGCCTCATCTGGCAATTCTCTACACGGGCATTGGTTCGGGCCTGATACTTTCGAGCATCAGGTATACAAGAGCCTTCGCCAGGGAACTCCAAAAACAGAAGACTAAAGCCTGAGACGTTTGAGACTCAAGGGTGACCCCGCGTTCCAAAACCACCCCATAAAGCTGCGAACGCACTCGTCGCCGTCATTCAGCGACGCGATCAGTTCAAATCTCTCCGCGGCTTCCTTCGCTGATGATCCTCATGAGTTCGGCACAATAGCGGTGAGCCATCTTGATGAGGGATTTGCGGTCGAAATGAACGCTCTTGTTCCCGTCGCAGAAAGTCAGGTCATCCGTCCTGATCCAGCCGGTGTTCTTGACCTTCTCCGGCAACGTGGAGTTGGCGACCTGCACGGGATTGTCTTTCGGATAATTCTTGATCGAGATTTCGCCCGAAATAAAGGGTAGATCCGGTTCGCCGATCTCCTTTCTCAGGCCGGCAATCATTTCATGGAGGCGTTCCTCGTAAACAGCACAACGATCTTCGTTGAAGGCATCGGATTCGCCCTGGTGCCAGAGGATGCCCTTGATCGTGCCTTTCTCCTGGGCGAATCTGCATTTCTCCACGACGCCGCTGTAAAGGCCGGAGCCCTTCCTGAGCAGATCCATCCGCTTGCCCCCATAGGCGCATGGCAACAGTCCGATCGTCACGCCGGGATTCCGTTTCAGGTATTCCTTTGCGAATGGAAGTCCCAGGCCGAAGCTTTGGGGACGACCGGGAATAATGTGAAGCGGATGCACGGCCGGAAACCAGCCTTCCCCTCGGAAACGCTTCGTATGGAATCTTACCTGGAGAATGTGCGGGACAGGGGTCTTCTCCTCCTCGGTCAAGGTCCCTCCGAAACGCTCCTTGATCCCGCCGGCCATGTTCGACTGACCGTAGAGAACAAACACGTGGAACTTGGACTTATCCTCGGGAATCCGCCAGGCGTCATCTTCGATGGTCGGTCCTTTCTTCGTCTCTTTCTTCTCACCGGCTGCGGGACTCGTCTTCGCAGCTACGGCTGTCAGGCAAGTAAATGCCACCAGGAGTATTGTTAATACGACTGTCTTGTTCATCTCTTCTTCCTGCCTTTGCGCCTGTCATTGCTGATGCGCTCGGTTTTCAGCCCGAAACGATTCATTGCTTCCGGCGGCATGTCGAGCGGCGCGATTTCCAGCTTCGGTTTGTCTTTCTCGGCGTACAGTACGGCCGCCTCGCCCTTCCTGAGATCCAGCGACCAGACACCGTCACTTACGGACGTCGGCTTCATCTCGCGATTTGCCATTATCTTCGGTGTTTCTTTCCCGAAATCAGCTTTTACTACGCAGGGCTCGCCGGCCAGTGACTCGACTCGGACCCAGACCGTGCTGCCGTCCCGGCGAACGGCGCTGACAAGGAACGCGCCTTGGGCCCGCAGGTTGTGGAACGCGGCATCATTCCACGACTTGGACACGCCTGGGAAGATACGGATCTTATCGCCCCAGCTCTGGATGAGGGCGTCCTGTAACATGTTGCACACTGCACCGTAGGTCTCGGAGCAGGGATTGCCCCCCGGCTGATGCATCGTTGTAGGAGAGATTTGAAAGGAATTCAGGGAACGCTGCATGTGCTTGAGCGCGCCCTCGCCATCGGCCATGAACGAACACAGGGAACTCTGGTACGCCTGGGACCAGGCATGCACGTTTCTCTTCCCGGTGGTCCAGTAGTCAAAGGACTTGCGTATCACATCCCGGTGTTCCGGTTGATCCCAGTTCATCTCGCAGTAAGGATAGATCATCATTAAGTGCGACCAGTGTCGGTGCCCGGCCGGTGCAGGGACACCCGGAGCATTCATGTATCCATTCTCATCCCGCGGGTACCTGGCAAGATTCGCCAGCACGTCCGACCAGTGGACGGCCCCCTCATCCTTCAGCCCCAATCGCTCTGTGATCCAAAGCAGTGTCCCGCATCCCCAGCGGAGAGAAGAGAGGTCATAGTTTGTATCTCGTCCGGAGTACGACTCGGGAGAATGACCGTGCGGTACATGGTAGACCCCCTCGTCATCTTTCTCGATCTGATGGAGATAGGCGTTCACGGCCCGTCTCAACAGCGGGTAGAGGCGTTCCCTAAGGAACGTATCATCCATCGTACAGCGGTACTGCACCCAGAGATTGTGACATGCCCAGACGAGGTTTGCCTTTTCGCCGGCAGAGTCGAACCCGTTGCTCAAGTCTTGCCCAGTAGCTCGGGAGATGCCCGCCGAGTCGTGCTGCCATTCCTTAGGCACGTTCGAGATGAGATTGGACATGTTCCTGTGAAGTGAATCGGATAGGTTCCCCGCCATGCCCAGGCGGTTCGCCACCGGGAATGGTGAGTACAGCACCTGCGCGTTCATATTCCACCAGGCAGCCGGCCAACGCGACCTCACGTACCATGGCCCCATGAGGTCGCAGAGTGGGCCGCCTTTGCGAATGGCCGACCCCAGTTTATAGATCTGGATCCAGTAGAAGCTCTCCAGCTCGGCAAAAGGAACCGATATGAAGCTGAACGGATAGTAGTCCCTCCACCATTGGCGGTGGGTCTCAACCAGCTTGTCGAAGTCCACGGCGACCGCGCGTTCGACTGTCGCAACTGCTTTGTCTGTCGAACCGCTTTTGGGAAACTGATCGACAATACTTACAAAGAGACGGTGCGTCCCGTCCGCAAGGGTCATCTCGCGCCAGGCGGTGGTATAATCGCCACCAAAGACGCGGGCCTGGGTACAGATGTTGACCCGATTACTAGTGGTGATCTCCGGGGTCGGATTGCGATGGGGCGATTTTCTTGCGCCGCGTTCGACATGAGCGACTGCCGGAAGCCACTCCAGCTCAGCAGCGCTACCCTTTCCGGGGAGTTTCCATTCGAAAACTATCACCGGTTCGGTGGCGTGAGTAAAAAGCTGTAAGGCCCCGTTACCATTACCCGTGCTAACGGTTCCCGCAAATTCCGCCTGGTACAAGTCAAGACGCCCATCCCAGTCGGAAATCGGGGCGGATAGCTTCAGCTTGAAATGTCCAATCGGCAACCGACCTATGC
>PVBE010226494.1_pt1 | contig 18119 bp, 15 predicted proteins | sample 1631181 | NCBI WGS metagenome assembly PVBE01 (sample SAMN08397723, study PRJNA350692) | Marine metagenome, whole genome shotgun sequencing project. | isolation source: water | place: Pacific Ocean | collected 2012-04
CACTTTCAATAGCAAGGAGATAGGCCTATATTACGAGGGTCGGGCAACCGACTATGGCGATAAACGTCATGCTTATTACCCGTTGCGGACCCGGGGGCAGTACCCGGCGCCTCCACCATTTCCCCGACCACAGCTTTGCGTGCCACGGGCGGACTTTTTATGGGGGCGATACAGGATCGACGTGCGTGGAAACGGTATGATTTTCGCACGGCATGGTACCACCGTTATCGGGCCGATCGTTAATTGCGAACGATAACCAAATCGCACTCGCTGCCTAGTATTAGGTAAGCGCGGTTCGGGGGACACCGGGCAACAGAAGTCCCCCACTTTCGAGGCTTACCCTGCAGAAATGGCCCCACATGATTGGAACGGAGGATATGACGAAAGCATTGTTGCAATACGATAAGATGCTCGAAAGTGCGCTTCGCTCAGTCGTCCGCGATTCCCTTATTTTGGTCGCTGAACACGGCTTTCCTGGCAAACACCATTTCTACATCACCTTCCTCACTGCTCATACCGACGTAGACATTCCGGAATATCTGGCTAAACAGCACCCTCAGGAAATGACTATCATCCTCGAGCACCAGTTCTGGGGGCTGGAAGTAGAAGAAGATTTTTTTGAAGTCACCTTGAGCTTTAACAAGATTAACGAATGCCTACATATTCCCTTTGCCGCCGTTACCAGCTTCGTCGATCCCTCGGTAAAATTCAGTCTACAGGTGTCCTCCACCGATAGCTCCGAGCCCATCCCCGTGGAAATCAGGGGTAGCGACGCCGAGGAGACGGATGCGGAAGCCGGGGAAAGCCCGCCCGATGGCAGCGGTGAAGTGGTGGCCTTGGATGCCTTCCGCAGACGGCCGAGCAAAAGCTGACCCCCGTCCCTGGTCTCCTTTCTTTCGGCCTTTTTCCTGGATAATCCCATGTCAGACTTCGCCTATAATGAAATGTTCCCCCTAAGCGAAGTCGAAAGGCCCTTCCGACGCTTGACAGGCGACTATGTGGCCACTGCAAAATTTGAGGGCCGGAAAGTCCTCAAAGTAGCGGATGCGGCGTTGGAACTTCTCGCAGCGGAGGCATTCCGCGATGTTTCCCACCTTCTACGGCCACAACATCTGGAAAAGTTGAGTATGATTCTTGATGACCCGGAGGCTTCCGACAATGACCGCTACGTGGCCTTGGAACTGCTGAAGAACGCGAATATTTCCGCAGGCATGATTCTACCCATGTGCCAGGATACGGGCACTGCCATCATCATGGCGAAAAAGGGCCAGCAGGTTTGGACCGAAGGCCATGATGAGTCTGCCCTCTCCAAGGGCATCCACCACACCTATGATGAATCCAACTTGAGGTTTAGCCAGATTGCGCCGCTCGACATGTTCTCGGAGATCAACACAGGCAACAACATGCCGGCACAAATCGATATCCACGCCACAGTCGGGAACGAGTACAATTTTCTATTTATGGCCAAGGGCGGCGGCTCAGCCAACAAGACTTTCCTCTTCCAGGAAACCAAGGCCCTACTTAATCCGGAAACACTGCTAAAATTCATCGATGATAAAATCCGCGGCCTGGGCACCGCCGCCTGCCCGCCCTATCACCTGGCCGTGGTCATCGGCGGCACCTCTGCGGAGCTCAACCTGCAAACGGTAAAACTGGCCAGTGCCCATTACCTCGACGGTTTGCCCACAAAAGGTAGCAAACACGGCCAAGCCTTCCGTGACCTGGAACATGAACAGCAGATTCACGAGATCACCCACAATACCGGTATCGGCGCCCAGTTCGGCGGTAAGTATTTCTGTCACGACGTACGCGTCATCCGCCTGCCGCGCCACGGCGCCTCCTGCCCGGTGGGGATCGGCGTATCCTGTTCGGCGGACAGGCACATCCTGGGCAAGATCACCGACCAGGGCGTCTTCCTAGAGCAACTGGAAACCAACCCCGCCAAATACCTACCCGAGGTGGACGAGGCGGCTCTGGGCGGCGAGATGGTGGAGATCGACCTCAATCAGCCCATGCACGACATCCGCAAGGCGCTGAGCCGGCATCCCATCAAGACCCGGCTTTCGCTTACCGGCCCCCTGGTGGTGGCCCGCGACACCGCCCATGCCAAGCTCAAGGAACAGGTGGACGCGGGCGGGGAGTTGCCGGATTATTTCCGTGATCACATCGTTTATTACGCGGGCCCCGCCAAAACACCGAAAGGCTACGCCTCGGGCTCCTTCGGGCCGACCACGGCGGGCCGCATGGATTCCTACGTCAGCCTCTTCCAGTCCCTGGGCGGATCCATGGTGATGCTGGCCAAGGGCAACCGCAGCGACATAGTCAAGGAAGCCTGCAAGAAACACGGCGGGTTCTATCTCGGCTCCATCGGCGGGCCCGCCGCGCGGCTGGCCCAGGACTGTATCCGCAAGGTAGAGGTGCTGGACTTCGCCAAGCTCGGCATGGAGGCCATCTGGAAGATCGAGGTAGAGAACTTCCCCGCTTTCATCATCATCGACGACAAAGGCAACGACTTCTTCGCCGACATTATATCTCCCGTTCACAACAGATCATGACCGTCCCGCCTACCGATGGTGACGGTGCCCGCATACACAAACACTCGGTGATTGTGGCCGGCCACCGCACTAGCGTATCGCTGGAAGACGCCTTCTGGGAGGCTCTTGGAAAAATCGCCACGCACCGGGGCCTATCACGAAACCGCCTGATTAGCCTCATCGACGCCGAACGAAGCGGCAACCTCTCCAGCGCCACCCGCCTCTTCGTGCTTGAAGAATTGCAGCAGCGGTGACTGCCTGTTTAAGGCTATTTGAATATTCCCTTCAAAATCTCCTTGAGCACCTTTTCCGGCTCCTTGAGAGGGTTGATAGTTTCTTGTTTTTTCGTGGGAGGAGGGGCGGTCTGGCCTTGATTACTCTTGGTTCCAGCTTCGCTGCCAAGAATTTTATCAAGAATCTGTCCCGCCGTTCCGCCTTCACCTCCCTTCTTGGGGCTGACCTTGCGCAGCAGGGTACCCACACCGCGCTGCAACAAATAGGCCTGCAGGCGTTCGACGTCGAAGACCCGCCTGGGCTGGTCTATGGAGCCGCTGAGATGCATGCCGAATGGCGGCGCCTTGGAATGCTCAGTGAGAGAAAAGCTGGTCTTGATGTCCAGCATCCAGCGCGGCAGGTCGATAACGCCGGAGGCCCGGCCTTCTCCCGCTTGGGCTAGTAGCAGGATATTGTTGGTACGGACCACGCCCTTTTCGATGTCGAAGGTGCCATCAAGGCGCGAGAACCTGGTCTTCCCCCCCGACATGGAGGTCTGAAGAAGGGAGAGGAAGCTCAGGGTATTATCTAGATTTTTCAGCTTCTCGCTAACGGCGGTAAGGTTGAAACCTTCCACCACCCCTTCGGTGACTTTCATCACCCCTTTGCCCGAAAGAGCGGAAATCATTTCCAGTGAACTGCGGCCAGAGGTCGCCATATTGAGGGTGAACTGCAAATTTCCATCTGCCACGTCAATGTCGCCAGCGGCGAACAAGGCCCGTTTAATATCGGCGTTAACCACGGAAATTCTACTGGAAAGAGTAGACGTCTCTGCTGCAACAAGGCGGCTCTGCATGTTGAAATCACCCTCGAACATCTTCCCTGAAAGCTGAGAAATAGTAAGCACCGAGTCCTTGAGGTTCATCACAAGCTGCGGCTTGTCCACGCGGTATTTATCGTAAGCCAGCGCTGGCGCCACCAGTTTGATATCGGCGTCGAAGGCGGAAAGGGCTGAGAGGTCAAGGGGCGCGTTTGACCACGGCACGGCTTGGGTGGAAGTGGGGGCGGCTTGTTGGTGCTGGGCCGCAGCAGGGATGAAATACATCCTCCACCCCGGAGCTAGCCCCAGCGATTTAGATGCCGCAGGCAGAAACAAGTCGATGATGATTTCGCTTCCTGAAAGGGTGGCTTTCACGTGGGGCCGCGCGGTGCTAAAAACGATCTGGACCTCGCCGGCAAGAGCCACGGGGCCCACCTGGCTGTTTACGTTGGACAGGATAAGGCGGTCGGCGTCGGCGTGCATCTGTCCGCGGAAACTGACTCCCCCGAGTTTAACAGCCGCCGGACGGTAATCGGGAATAAAGACCCGCACCAGTCTGATAACGCTGGGATGGGTCATATCCACATTCATGTTCATCTTGGGGTGCAGGATCAAGTCCTCCACCACCCCGGCCAGAGTCGCCTTGCCTCCGGCCATTTCGAGACCGGCATCGAGCTGCAAGGAGGAAAGGGATCCCTTTACACGCCCGGCAAAGGTTACCTTCCCCATGCGGGAGAAAAATTTCGGAGGCTCACCGCCGCTGAGGCGGAAAAACTCAGGAAGGTTTTTCGTCTTGAGGTCGAAATCAAGACTCACCTCCGGCGCAGATCTTAGTTTCTCCACCAAACCCGTGACTTTTATCCCGGCCCCGGCAAGGTTGCTAATCCCGACATTGCGTAGAGTCAGCTTCCCGCCCTGAAGGGTTCCATCGAGACGCACCCCCTTAATAGCTATTTTATTGTAGTCGATGGTTCCTGCCGCAATCTTGAAATTGGCGTCGAAACCGCCCAGTGCCGAAAGCGCGTCCGGCAACCTCTTGCTATCGACCTTTAAAGAAGTAGGCTTTTGCGCCCTGGCGCCCACCCCAGTGTCTCCTCGCCCCTTGCCTTCTGCTTTGAGGCCTTTGGCCGGACCAATTCCTTCTCCTGCCTCGTCGTCAACGGGCAGATAGGCATTGAGGTTGAGGCGGTCGAGATTGAGTTGGAGGCCGAAAGCCGGACGCTCGCGTAAGGCAATAGCAAGGCCGCCAGTTATTTTGGTGGCGTCCAGCTGCGCCACCAGGGAGGTGACGTTCACTTGCTGGCGTGACCCTGTGACCTGTCCCGACAGGCTGAGCCCTCGCAACCGATCGGCGGGAACACCGTCGATATCGACTTCCAGCCAGTCAAGAAGTGCACGCAGGTTCTTCGACGCTGCCTTGAAACTTCCGGCAAAAACGGGCCGGCCTTTGCTCGCGGTAAGAGTACCAGAAAGGGCATAACTGGTGCTACCGGGGAGCTGTGCCGTGGCCTTGCTTACCGACAGACGCCCTTTCTCCAGGACCGTGTTCATCACCACCTCGCGGATCACCTTTCCGTTGTAAACCAGCACTTCGGTGGAGAGGTTGAGGGAGGCGGCAAACCCAGAAGGCAAGGAAAATCCAAGTGGCGCTTGCTTATCTTTCCCTTCCTTCTTCTCCGAAACAACGGCAGGCTTATCGCCTCTGGACCGATCCTGAGCGACCTTCCAGTCCAACGCTGCTTTTGCCTTCCTTCCTGGCATGGCCAGCCACTTGTCCAGATCGACCCGGCTGAAACGAAGGGTAGCATCCGTCCGCAGGGAGGGCGAAAGAGCGGCAGCGACAGTCCCACTGGCTTTGATATCACCAAACTGCAGAAACAAATCGTTCACAGCAACGTCCTTGGCCGAGGCTGTCAATGCACCGTTCATCGTCACCTCTTGGGTTAGGAACCCCGGCAGAGCCGATATGGCACCAGGAGCCGAGAAGGCAATGGCTTTGCCAAGGTCGTCGCCATCTATCTTAAGAGTGCCGGTGAATTTCCCGTCAGCAGAAAACTTCGACAGCGATCCGCTAATCCGTGCACTGATTTTAGCTGGATCAAGGCCTACTTCTAGTGTCAACGGAAAGGGGTGGGTAGAGTTGAGAGGTCCTATCTTTGCAGAAAAGCTCACAGGAAGGTGACGAACAACCATATCCCCCTCAGCCTCAAAGGGGCCTTTAAGGGATCTGGCGGCGATGTTGGCGTTGAAGCCCGTGATCTTCTCGAAGGTCCTGGAACCAGCATCACGATAAGTAAGGGTGCCGTTTCTGATGGCAAAGTGGTCGAGCATCACCATCATATCGGGCTTGCCAGGCTCATCTCCTGAACCAGCCCCCAGATCGGACTCGGAGGGCGTCTCCCTACGCTCCACTGGCTCCTCTGCCTTGTTTTCGATTGCTAGAATTGTGGGGTCCATCTCCCTTCCAGAGAAGGTTTCGAACGCCGCAAAGGTCCAGTTATTGAGGCCGTTTTCAAGAACCTCGAGATGGATGACCGGTTCCACCAAGGAAATAGATTCTATCTTCACCTCTCCTGCGAACAGAGGCCACAGTGCCACACGCATGGTCAGAGCCTTGATGCTCACCATATCGGCTTCGGTCGCGCCTTCCACACTGGTGAGGTGAAGGTCTTGGACCGACAAGACAGGGATGGGGAACACCGAGAGCCTGAGGTCACCGCCAATGGAAACGTCACGGCCCGTCATCTTTGTGGCTTGGCTGGCGATGGTGCCCTTATATTCATTCCAGTCGATGAAACTAGGCATCACGAGAACAGCGGCCACGAAGATCGCGATCAGACCCAAGAGGACTATTAACAGTTTCCGCAAAGGACACCCTCCCAGCGCAGTCGCGCCACAACGGTTAAATCTTGTGGGGGACGTTACGTTCGCCCACCGTAAATTGGAAAATCGTAAATCAGAAAAAACACCACGGGAAATGTAGCACTTACCCAGCTACTCTAGGTCCATACACTTCTCAAGGGTAGGGATTTCATGGGCGAAATTGTCAATTTCAATCGTTTCAGAAAAAAACGCACCAAAGAGGAAGCCGCCTGCAAGACCGGAGTAAACCGCATTTACCACGGGCGTACAAAGAATCAAAAACAGCGTGACAAGTCCGAAACCACGCGCAAGGATTGCAAATACGATAACAAACACCTGGACTAACGCACTCGGCCAACCCAAGGCAACACCGATCCAGATATATATCTGCAGACCCAATTGTAAAGAGGACCCCAGGTGGCCATACCTTCATTCAAGAAACGGCTGAAAGACGGCCGTCCGGCGCTGGGATGCCTATCCAATATGGGTAGTCCCGTGGCCGCAGAGATTTTGGCCACAAGCGGCTACGACGCCGTAATGACGGATATGGAACACGGCTCCGGCGATTTCCAAAACGCCGTGCAGCAGTTTCAAGCCATCAGCGCCGGTGGCGCGGTGCCTCTGATTCGTGTCCCCGCCAACGATCCGGTGGACCTGAAGCGGGCACTCGATGCCGGGCCAGCGGGTGTCATGGTGCCAGCGGTGAGTTCCGCCGACGAGGCCCGGGCCGCCGTGAAGGCCTGTCGCTACCCTCCCGAAGGTATCCGTGGGGTGGCCCATTCCGTAATCCGGGCGTCCGGTTATGGTGTGGATATTGGTGGCTATCTTGAATGGTTTAAAACGGAGTTTCTTCTCATCTGCCAGATCGAAACCATGGATGGCGTAGATGCTGTGGACGCGATCGCCGCCGTGGAAGGCGTGGACATGCTGCTGGTGGGGCCCATGGACCTGTCGGCCAGCGCCGGCCACTTCAACAACCCCGACTGCGCCACAATAGACGCGCTCATGGCGCGCGTAAGTGAGGCCGCCAAGAATGCAGGAGCCCTGCTAGGGACTATGGCCACCGCCGGGCGCACTGCCCCTGCCCTGTTTGAGGCGGGATACCACTTCGTCCTCGACACCGTGGACATCGCCCTACTGCGCGAGATGGCGCAGGCCAAGGTAGCGGCCAGCCGCAGCTACACGAAATAATGTTGCGTCAGAGATTAATCGTCCTGGCGCTGCTTTTCATCAGGCCTCTGGTCGAGGCCGTGGGCAGAGGCATTGCGATCGTCCTGGCGCTGCTTTTCGTCGAACCTCTGGTCGCTACCAGTCATTGAACTGTAGTCAGCTGTGCGAGTGTCTATTGGTTGTTGATCTTTAGGAAGGAGTCTTTTCCGTCGATACAAGCAGAATGAGGTTGTTACGGCAACGACGGCAACGAGCGTCACGGTCACCACTAGCGAAAGCAAGATAATAACCCACCGCATGTCCAGAGAGAACTCTTCTGCTATAGAGCCGTCATCCCGCAGAAGAAATACTTCGACAGTGTCGGTAACAGTGGACACATCAGGCGGATTTACGGCAGCATTCTCGCTAATGGCAGTTTCAGGGAATGCATCACCTGACTGAACTTCAGGCATAGCCATCTTTTCTAACGTGCCAGATAAAATGTTCACATCAGAATAGTACACAAACACGGCCGCACTGGCTGTGATGATAAGTGCAAACGCTATAAACAAAATTTTAGTATTCATCCTTCCTCCCCTTTAGCCGCGAGAAATGCACAGTTTGATAGTTGCATACGCGCTTTATAAGTCAAGAAAACCAACTGTCTGACGCACTTTTCCACTCTTTAAAATCTTATAAATGCTTTTGCGTCTTTGTGGGGTGTCGGGAATCCATTTTCCGGCATAGCCTGATATCAGGTGGGTGGAGGACGCCATTATCATGTAAAATCTGGAAGCCTTTCACCCTAGAGGGAATGTCTAAGACCTTGATAAACTTAGACATCACCCTGCCAAGAGTTACTATTTTGTAACCGACTTATAGTCTACTGCAGACGGAGCCGACACACACATTCTCTCTCTCACTCTCTCTCTCTCGTTCGCCAGGTTGTGTAATGACAAGGCCGGTTGTAGTTGTCCGCAGGCCCGGATTTTAACTTCTCGTTTCTTGCGTTTTTGCCCTAATAAACAACCGTAGCAGAGATGAGATTATCGGTTTAATGGCCTCAACATATGGTGTCCATTATGAAAAAAATGTTGAGTATTGGCGTGTTAGCAATATCTGGAATCGCTTATGCGATGCCGGCTACCGCAGATGATGGCTGGTACGCCAGTCTCGGTGCTGGCATCAATATATTCCCGGATTCGGATATTAATTCCTCCACCTTTGGTGTTGTCGATGTTGAGCACTCTCTTAATACTGGGCCATTAGTTTTGGGGGCAATAGGCAAAGAACTGTCTTCAGGATTGCGCGTTGAAGGAGAATTGTCCTACCGAAACAATGATTACGATGATATTACCGTAAGCATTAATCAAACCATTTTTGGCACCGCCTTATCCGCGACTACTGCACTTTCAGGAGACACCAGCACTTTCGGATTCATGGCAAATGTCGCCCAGGACTTTAATCTTAAATCTAAGTCCGGCCGTCGTATACGCCCTTTCGTTTTGGGTGGGCTAGGGTTCGCGACGGTCAGCGTAAATGACGCGACCGCCCTTTCAACCCTTCTGGCCGATGATACTGACACTGTATTTGCATATCAGGCGGGCGCAGGAATTAATTACGGACTTACTGAAAAGTTGTCTGCTGGGGTTTCATACCGGCTTTTTGGAACCTCTGACCCAGGTTTTACGGCTGTAGACGGCACAAGCTTTGATATAGATGTCTTAAACCACAGTCTTCTCGTAGGTCTCACACGTAACTTTTAACGTTCGTCTTTAGTGACCATGTGATGCTAGTTATTGTGGGGGTGCTCGACGCAGAATGAGAAGTTCTACAACTATCGTTTTGCTTTTAGCGTGAGCCACGGTTTCTGCGTGTACTCACACTGGGCGGAGGCATGTCTCAAGTTCAGACCGAATGAAGTGTGGGGTATTTGATGAAAATTTCAACAAGCGCTAACACAATATTGATAGGATTATTTGGATTTTTTGTCTTAATAATTCAGTCTTCTTTAGTGCACTCAGAAGAAGTTACGTTCGACCTCAGTTATTACGACTATGAAGAAACAGATGATAGCGGAAATTTTTTCATGTCTGACGAGTCAGACATCGCTTTCGTCTCTTTAGGGCTCAGAGATTGGGAAACTCGGCCAACCGGTAACCCGTGGAATTTCTTCCATACGCTTGAAATAACTCGAGGTTGGGTTAACTACGATAGTGCTAGCACAGGCACAATGGATAAAGACTACTATAAATTTAGAGGTGAAGTATTCGCGGGATATAGGCTTGGAGACGTCACTCCAATAGTTGGGCTGGGATATCGCTGGTTATACGATGATGGCGGGGGTTCAACATCTTCAACTGGGCACTCAAGCTATGACCGCCAATCAGAGTATCTCTACCTACCACTTGGCGCCATTTATAATCCCTCAAAATTCGATAAATGGAGAATCAAGGGTCAGTTTAATCTCTTTCTTGATGGACAACAGACTTCATACGCCTCCGACATTTCCGCGGGTTTCAATGACCTTGTAAACGATCAGTCTGATGGTTGGGGGATAGACTTCAACATAGACTATAACCTCGGCGATAATGCCACTATCTACGGATTTGCCAGACATTGGGATATTGGTAAATCTGAGATCGGAACACTTACTTATGCTGGTTTGGTAAGTTGGTATGCGTGGGAACCAGCCAATACGACTACCGAAATTGGTGTTGGTCTCTCATACAAATTGTATTAAGGCCTTGCGGCGTTAGAATTACGTTGAGGAGGGGCGGTTATGAGGCGATTTGAGAGTCACCTGGGAGAAGTCGACTCAAGGTAGCAAAGCTGCTTGAGTGTTCCATCCAAGGAGAAGGCTATGCACGGGTTTTATCACAAAGTTTCACTTATTTTCCTTTGGCTGCTTCTTGCCGGTTGCGCTACACCATATGAGGTGGCGCCTGTCCAAGCCGGTGACGAACGGTTATCTTGTCAGGACTTAAAGAGCGCTATGCGAGAAGCTGGTACATTCAAGCAGCTAGCCGATCATGAGCAAGGATTAACAGGGACGAATGTTTCGTCGTTCCTTTTTTGATGGTCTGGGCTCGTTGCCACCTACATAAACACCACGGATGCAAAAGACGCTGCAGATGAGCGCACAAGGCATTTAACAGCTTTGTATACCAGCCATAACTGCGATCAACAACTCCAAGCAGTGGGGGCCCCTTCCGGTTGGAGACCTGACAGTGGAGCCGTTCCAAGTATGGGCTTAGACGCAGCAAAGACCCAGTGTGAGAATTTGGGTTTCAATAAAGGCACGGAGGCATTCGGAGGATGCGTGTTGAAGCTTATAAGATAACACTCACAGGCGTAGCGCTGTGCCCGTGCGGGGCTGGCTGAAATCATTTAATGGCCACATAATGGCCATATGATCGAGGCCACCCATCCCGAACAGATCGAAGTGATCCGCCAGCATGGCCCGGGTGATGCTTCCCCGCCGGAAACGCTGCAATGACGGAGCCCTTCCTCACCAGGCTGGCGACCCGACTGGCAGTTCTAGCACTGTGCATGGTTGCCGCAGGATGCACCGTCAATCCCGCCACCGGCCAGCAGAGTTTCACCGCCTTCATGTCGCCCGCCGAGGAACTCCGGATCGGGCAGGAACAGCATCCCAAAATCCTCGAGGAATTCGGCGGCGTCTATCAAGACCCGGGTCTTTCCCGCTATGTGGGAAGCATCGGCCAGTTATTGGTGCGAACATCGGAAACCCCGAACCTTAATTTCACCTTCACCGTTCTCAACAGCCCGCTCGTAAACGCCTTCGCCATCCCCGGCGGCTTTGTCTATGTAACCCGGGGGTTGCTGGCGCTAGCCGATAACGAAGCCGAGCTTGCCGGGGTCATGGCCCACGAAATCGGCCATGTGGTGGCCCGCCATCCGGCCCAGCGTTACAGCCAGGCCGTAGCCGCCAATCTCGGCGTTACCCTGTTGGGAGTTCTTACCAACACCCCCCATATCAGCCGTCTGGCCGGGCTCGGCGCCAATCTCTACCTCAGCGGTTATTCCCGGGAACAGGAATTCGAAGCCGACATGCTGGGTGTGCGCTATCTCTCAAGGGCAAGATTTTCCCCCCATGCCATGTCGGCGTTCCTGAACAAGCTCCAGGCCAATGGCGCCTTACAGCGCAGCCTTAAAAACGAGGAAGGCAGGGACCCGGCCACCAGCCTGCTCGCCACCCATCCCCGCACCGCCGAGCGGGTGGAGCGGGCCATCGCCAGCGCCAGCCTCGCCCGCGTCACCGACCCCATCGTCGCCAAAGATATTTACCTCAATAAAATCGACGGCATGCTTTACGGCGACGATCCCGAACAGGGCTTCATCAAGGGCAGGGATTTCATCCATCCCAAGCTCGGGTTCCGGTTCCGAGCGCCGCCCGGATTCCGCCTCTTCAACAGCGCCCGGGCCGTTACCGCCATGGGGCCAAACGGAGCACGCATCCTTTTCGACAGCGCCGAACGCCGGGACGACGAGCCCATGCTCTATTACCTCACCTCGCGCTGGGCGAACTTTCTCCAGGACACCGAGGCCATTGACGTCAACGGCATGCAGGCGGCCACCGGCCACAGCCTGACCAACACCCAGAAAGGGACCATGGATGTGCGCCTGCTGGCCATCGCCTTCGATGCCCGGACCATCTACCGGTTCATTTTTCTGGCGCCGGTAAGCGAGGCCAACAGCCGGTCGGTGGATTTTCGTCGCACCACGTACAGTTTCCGGCGTTTGCGGCGGGGGGAAGCGGCCTCGGTATTGCCGCGGCGGATCAAGATTATCATGGTGGGGTCCGGCGACAGCCTGCGATCGCTAGCCGACAGAATGCCCTTTGAGGATTTCCGGCTCGAGAGGTTCCAGGTCTTAAACGGACTTGCCTCGGGACAGAAACCCGCCCCTGGGCAAATGGTCAAGATTATCGCCGATTAGGATGCTTCATAGCTGGTCAGGGGGTTGAAAGCATCGATGCCAGCTTCTGCGCAAAAAATCCAAGGCCTATACATAAGGTAGCATGAAACCTCTCCACATCCTTCTGATGATCTTGGCCATGGCCTTCTGGGGCCTGAATTTCGTAGCCATCAAAATTGGCCTGCTGGAACTACCACCCTTGCTGATACTGGCGCTGCGTTTCTCGCTGGCGGCAACGCTGCTGATACCCTTCATGCGCCAGATCAAAGGTAGGGCTGGGGAGATCTTCCGCATTTCTGTGATTCTCGGTTTCTTCCATTTCGGCATGCTTTTTTTGGGATTGACCCAGGTGGAGGCAGCACTGGGCGCGGTGGTGATCCAGCTACAGCTCCCTTTCGCGGTAATTCTAGCTGTGGTCCTGCTCAACGAACGGCCCTCAGTACGTAGTCTTCTCGGAACCGCCATCGCTTTCGCCGGGGTGGCCCTCATCGGCAGCCGCGCAGAGTTCCAGGGTCATGTGGTCTACCTGCTGCTGATTGTGCTGGCCGCCGCTGCCTGGGCCTTTTCCAACATCTCCGTCAAGCGGCTTGGTCCCATCAACGTCTTTATGCTAAACGGTTGGATCTCCCTGTTCGCCGCGCCCCAGCTCTTCCTCCTTTCCGTGATGTTCGAATCAGGCCAATGGACGGCACTTATGACAGCCGGCTGGCGGGGCTACGGTGCGGTGGCCTACATGGCGGTTGTCTCCACCATCGCCGTCTACGGTGTGTGGTATTATTTACTGGGCAGATACCCCATGAGCCAGATGATGCCCTATACCCTAGTAGCGCCGCTGGTAGGAATTCTCGGCGGCATTATTCTGCTGAGCGAAGAACTTACCTGGATGATAGCGCTGGGCATCGCCGTCACCCTTATAGGAGTGGTTGTTATCGTCTTTGCCTCGATGCGAACGGGTAAAGTGGGGGAAAGTATTGCGGTAGAACCGGGACAAAAGGAAAGGCCATGAAGCATGTTCTTCCCTTGGCCCTTGCCGTGGTACTAGTTTCGGGTTGTACTTTATTTCCGGGAGTTTCTGCGCCCCCACCAGAATATGGAATCCGGTTCAAGGCCATGCGTGATATGCCATCACCAAATTTCGAACCGCGGCCCTGGGGCGTGGCCATCGACATGCTCATTATCCACTACACAGGCATGGAAAATGCCGTTTCCGCCCTGGCGCACATGCGTGATCCCAAAGCCAGGGTCAGCGCTCATTTTGTTATCGACGAAGACGGGACCATCTACCGGATGGTAGCGGAAAATAAGCGCGCCTGGCATGCCGGAACTGCCTCTTGGGGGGGCGAAACCAATATAAATGACCGCTCCATCGGCATTGAGCTGGTGAATCCGGGCACCGAGTTTGGCTACCGCCACTTTCCCGAACCCCAGATGTTGACCTTGGAACGTCTGGCTGGAGATCTCCTGGAGCGACACGCCATCCCTGCCCGCAATGTTCTCGGTCATTCCGACGTGGCTCCTGCACGCAAACAGGACCCCGGAGAGCTTTTCGATTGGGCAAGACTAGCCGCTGCTGGGATCGGCCTCTGGCCCGCAACCCATCAGCCAAAAAAAACGGACAATAGCCCGGATATCCTGGAAGCTCAGAAACTGCTCAAAAGTTTCGGCTATGACATCTCCGTCAACGGCGAGGAGGACGAACACACCCGCTTGGTGATTACCGCCTTTCAGAGCCATTTCCACCCCAGCGGCGTGAGAGGGAAAATGGATGCGGGAACCTTCGCTGTGCTTCGCGCCGTGGCAGCCGCTGCCCAAGAAAGTTAAACCCCTATTTTTTGATACTATTCCGACCTGATAAAGATCCGTATGTAACCTGTCTTGATCTTTTCACCCCAACAGCTTACCTAAGTCCTGCCAGATGGCCGGATGGCCGCCTCTCGGCAATGGGGAAACCCGCCGGGGGGAGGAAAGTCCGGGCTCCACGGAAACACGGTGCCGGGTAACACCCGGCGGGGGCGACCCCAGGGAAAGTGCCACAGAAAGCAAACCGCCTGTTCCTTCCCCCGGGGAAGAAATCGGCAAGGGTGAAAGGGTGCGGTAAGAGCGCACCGCGCGCGCCGGTAACGGCCGCGGCACGGTAAACCCCACCGGGAGCAAGCCCGAATAGGGACGGCAGGCCACAAGCCAACGCGTTTCCGCGTCGCCGTCCGGGTAGGGTGCAAGAGGCGTCCGGTAACGGGCGTCCCAGATGAATGGCTATCCCCCCTTTGGGGGACAGAACCCGGCTTACAGGTCATCTGGCATTTTTCTTTATTTTCTCAGTTACTTACCTCGATTACGAGCTATGCATCTCCATTGCCGTCCCCGGGAGGTAGCTCCCTAAGATAAATCTCAACAAAAAACAAGAACATTTAATGAACACTTGGGAGCTTATTTGCCGCTATGGAAATAATGCTTGCATGAAAGCTCAAGTTTTTCACCAGTCCTTGTTGGAGAAAGTGAAAAGCACCCCACAACTAGTAAAAAAACAATTTTCCAGTTTTTTATTGTGCTTCTTAATTCTTACCCATAATATACCATGCAATCCCATAGTATCCCACGCTTATAGCACAAGGATGCCATGGGACAGGGCGAAGTTCCGCACGCCGCCATCCGGAACAAACCGGGGGAAATAAGAGGAGTGCGGTGTAGCGCATGTAAAAGAGGTTTTTTTTACTTGGGGGGTACATGGCTCTGTTTCTGTCTACGACGGTAAACAAGGTCGACAAGAAAGGGCGGGTTTCGGTGCCCGCACCTTTCCGCTCGGCCCTAGCGAACCAGAGCTTCGCTGGCATTGTCGCCTTCCCCTCTCCCGAACTTAGCGCCATTGATGCCTGCGGCATAGACCGCATGGAAGCGCTCTCAGCCAGCCTCGACGAACCCGACCAGTATTCCCCAGAGGAACTAGACCTAGCCCAGCTTATCTTTGCCCAGGCCGAACAGCTTGCTTTCGACGACACCGGCCGCATCGTCCTGCCTAAACCCCTTGGCTCCCGTGCTCATATTACTGACGAAGTCCTATTCGCAGGACTCGGCCCCACATTCCAGATGTGGCAGCCGCAACATTACGAAACCCACCGCCAGAACACTCTCAAACAAACAGAAAGCAAGGGTATTAGCCTGAGGCTACGGCCCATACCAAGAGGCAAAAACAGTTCCGGAGGCGGTTCATGATATTCGCGCCTCCGGCAATGACCACCATGCACGCCTGTGCAAGTGTCTCCGGCGGCGCCATCTGCCCTCCCCCCGCTATCCACAAACCAGTCCTTTTGGACAAAGTTCTTAAGGCTTTCACCCCCCATGACGGCGGGGTCTATGTGGACGGCACCTTCGGCGCGGGCGGCTACAGCGCCGCCATCCTCGAGGCTGCCGATTGCACGGTCTGGGGCATTGATCGCGACCCCTACGCTATTACCACCGGCACCGCCATGAAGGACAAATTCGGTGACCGCCTGGAACTTATCACCGGATGTTTCGGAGATATGGGCAGTCTTCTGGCCAAACACGGCGTGACTCGGGTAGAGGGAGTAACCTTCGATCTCGGCGTATCTTCCATGCAGCTCGACCAGCCGGAGCGAGGTTTTTCCTTCCGTTTCAACGGGCCTCTCGACATGCGCATGGAAGGCAACGATGCCGCGGGGCCAAGCGCAGCGGACATTGTCAATAATATGGACGAAAAGGAACTAGCAGATATTATCTACCACTACGGCAGCGAACGCCGGTCACTGCATGTGGCCAGAGCCATCGTCAAAGCACGCCGCGAATCCCCTATCACCCACACCTTCCAGCTCGCTGGTATCGTCCGCAGTGTGGTGCGGAAAAGCCGCGACGGCATTGATCCCGCCACCCGTACCTTCCAGGCCCTGCGTATTCACGTCAATGACGAGATCGGGGAATTGGACCGCGGGCTGGCCGCTGCGGAACGGATTCTAAGCCCCGGCGGCACGCTGGCCGTAGTCTCCTTCCACTCGTTGGAAGACCGCCGGGTGAAGGGGTTTCTCAAACAACGCAGCGGCGCTACGCCGCGGCCCTCGCGTCATCTCCCCGATACTGCCGTTTTTAGCCCCGCCCCTAGCTTCACCAATATCTCAAGAGGTGCAGTCCCGCCCGACAAGGCGGAAACCGACGTCAACCCCCGTGCCCGTTCGGGACGCATGCGCACTGCCATCCGCACGAATGAACCGGCCTGGGAGATCAATCCGGAACAAAGATCAACAGGATGTTTTCCTACTAGAGAGAACGAAAAGGAGTGAATTATGAGTATCAATCTGAGCCTTCCTCCTAAGGAAGCCGAAATGAAACCCAGAATTACCGTCGTAGGTATCGGTGGTGCTGGCGGTAACGCCATTGACAACATGATCCGCTCTGGACTGCAGGGCGTAGAATTCATTGCCTCTAACACCGATGCCCAGGCGCTCGCCCAATCTGAAGCCGGACGCAAGATCCAGCTTGGGGCTACCATCACTAAAGGGTTGGGCGCCGGATCGCGTCCCGATATTGGCAGAGCCGCGGCGGAAGAAACTATCGATGAACTCATCGAGCACCTCACTGGCACCCATATGGCTTTCATCACGGCCGGCATGGGCGGTGGCACGGGAACCGGCTCTGCGCCGGTCGTCGCCCGTGCTGCGAGGGAACTTGGAATCCTCACCGTAGGCGTCGTCACCAAACCATTCGATTTCGAAGGCACCACGCGCATGTATATCGCCGAAGGCGGCATTGAGGAACTTCAGCAATACGTAGATACCCTGATCATTATCCCCAACCAAAACTTATTCCGGGTGGCCAACGAAAATACCACCTTCGCCGAGGCCTTCAATATGGCCGACGAAGTGCTTCACTGTGGCGTACGCGGGGTCACGGACCTGATGGTCAAACCCGGCCTTATTAATCTCGATTTTGCCGACATCCGTTCGGTGATGACTGAAATGGGCAAAGCACAGATGGGTACCGGTGAGGCCGAGGGTGAAAAACGTGCTCTGGAAGCTTCCGAAGCTGCTATCTCCAATCCCCTACTCCAAGATGCCTCCATGAAGGGTGCGCGCGGCGTGCTCATTAACATCACAGGTGGGTTGGATATGAAAATGTTCGAGGTGGACGAAGCCGCCAACCGCATCAAGGAGGAAGTGGACTCCAGCGCTAATATCATTTTCGGCACCGCCATTGAGGACACCATGGAGGGCCTCATGCGGGTTTCGGTTGTGGCCACGGGAATCGACGCTGAGGTGGCCGCCAGTAGCGATAATGTGCATCTCCTCACCGATCATCCAGGGATAAACAACGTACCTGAAATGCCTGCCATCGGCGACAAATATACGCCCCCGCGCAAGGCGGAAAACCCCACGGCAGCAGCCAAGACCGACAGCGTGGTTCTTCCCTTGCCAACGGATGCCGACAAAATCACGCCGGCTCCTGATGTCAGAAAGGAAACGGCTTCCGGCGATGACGGGTTGGATATCGCCCCACCTCCGGGGCACGCGAAGAAAGCTTGGGCCGAATCCAAAGCAGAGGAACTTGGCGTGCCCGTGGAAAGGCTTGCCACCACCTTGCGGGAGCAAAGCAGG
>PVBE011031156.1_pt1 | contig 18117 bp, 18 predicted proteins | sample 1631181 | NCBI WGS metagenome assembly PVBE01 (sample SAMN08397723, study PRJNA350692) | Marine metagenome, whole genome shotgun sequencing project. | isolation source: water | place: Pacific Ocean | collected 2012-04
CGCCCGACTCGGCACGCCCAGCGCTCTCTGGTTTTTCTCCGTGGAGAATCCGATGCGCGTTAACGACGATGCCGCTCTCTCCAGCTTGCCGAAACACTTCGTCGAGGCGCACTTTGCAGACGCCGTCGCAAGCGAGCAAATCGCGTAGGATCGCGCCGGGTCCGACGGACGGCAGCTGATCGGCATCGCCGACGAAGATCAATCGAGCCTCGTCCGGCAACGCTTCGAGTAACGACGCGCAAAGCGGCAGGTCGACCATCGACGTTTCGTCGACGATCACCGCTCCCGTTTCGAGCGGTGATTCGCGACAGCGTTGAAAGCTCCGTCTTCGCGGCTCGAATTCGAGCAGGCGGTGCAGGGTCGTCGCGGTTCGGGACGTGGCCTCACTCAAGCGGCGCGCGGCGCGCCCCGTCGGTGCGGCGAGCTTGACGGAAACGCCCGCGTTATCGAGAACGCTGACGATAGCTCGGATGATGGTCGTCTTGCCGACGCCGGGGCCGCCGGTAATGATCAGCACCTTCTCGCGTGCAGCCGCTTCAACAGCGGCTCGTTGCTGAGTGGCCAATTCGATTCCGCCCCGCTGCTCGAAAGAGCTTATCGCTTTTTCGAAATCGGGCAGCGGGTCGCCGTCGCCTTTGGAGAGACGGACGATCTCCTCCGCAACGGTCACCTCCGCCTCGTGCAGGCGGTAACTGTAGACAACGTCACCTTCGACGACGACGCGCTCACTGGCCCAGAGTTTGTCGATGGCTTCTTCGACGTGCACGGCATCGATCTCGAGCATGAGCGCCGTGCGTTCGACCAGGTGCGCGCGCTCGCAGCAAACGTGACCCTGATCCGCGAGGGCGCCGAGTTCGTGAATTACGCCTGCCTGCGCGCGCTCCGGATGATCTCCGGAGATTCCGAGCGACTGCGCGATCCGGTCTGCCGTCTTGAATCCGACGCCTTGAACCTCCAGCGCGAGGCGATACGGGGACTGCTGCAGCACGCGCGCGGAGCGGTCGCCGTAACGCTCGATGATGCGCGCCGCCAAACGCGGGGAGGCGCCGTGCGTTTGCAGGAGCAACATCAGGTTGCTTACGGCTCGGTGCTTGGTCCAACTCTCCTTAACGCTTTCGATACGTGACGGCCCAAGCCCCGTGACTTCCCGGAGCCGTTCCGGTTGTTCGTCAAGGACGCGCAGCGTGTCTTCGCCAAAGGTCGAGACGATGCGTTTTGCGAACCCGGCACCGACGCCCGGGATGAGCCCGGAGCCGAGATACTTCTCGAGCCCCACCAACGTATCGGGCATCGCCTCGACGAGCGATTCCACGCGGAACTGCTCGCCGTGTTTGCGATCCACGACCCACGAGCCGGTCGCGCGGATCTGCGCTCCGACGGAGACCGGCGGAAAGACGCCGACAACCGGAACCTTGCCGCGACCTTCCACGCCGCTCACACGAACGACGCGAAAACCCGTCGTATCGTTCTCGTACGTTACGCGCTCCACCTCGCCGCAGAGGGTGTCGATACGCTTGGACGCGCCAGAAGACGCGCCCGCCAAGGCACCAGAGGAAGAGGCAGTAGCCACGGAAATGACGTACCAGGTTTTCGCCCCCGCGTGATACGAGGACCCATGAGCGAACCCTCACCCCTACGTCTCGAACGGCGCGGTGGCGTCGCCATCCTCACTATCGACCGGGAGCAGCGGCGCAACGCCCTCTCGCGAGAGCTGCTCCGAGCATTCGGGCGGATGGGCGAAACCCTCGCGAAAGACCGAGAACTGCGCGCCATCGTCCTCACCGCAGCGGGCGACAAAGCCTTCTGCGCCGGCGCCGATCTCAAGGAGCGACAGGGTATGACAGAAAATGACGTACGTGCGGTGGTTGGCATGTACCGGAGCGACGTCTTTTGGCTGAGGCGCGCCCCCGTGCCCGTCATCGCCGCCATCAACGGCGTCGCGCTCGGCGGCGGCCTCGAACTCGCGCTGCTCTGCGATATGCGCGTCGCCGCAGAGCACGCCATCATCGGGCTGCCCGAGGTCACGATTGGCATCATCCCCGGAGCGGGCGGTACGCAGACACTTCCGCGAATCATCGGCGAGGCGCGAGCGAAGGAAATGATCCTCTTCGGCAAGCGCCTTTCGGCAGCGGAAGCCTTCGAAATAGGGCTCGTCAACCGCGTCACGCCAGCGGGCAAGATCGTGCTCGACGATACGCTCGAGTGGATCGAGCCGCTCATCCACGGCGCGCCCATCGCGCAAAAGGCGGCGCTTCGCGCCATCGACGCCTCAGCCGAAGTCGACTTCGAACACGGCGCCGAACTCGAACGCACCTTCTACGACGAATGCCTACGCAGCACCGACCGCGTCGAAGCCCTCAGAGCTTTCGCCGAGAAGCGCAAACCGAACTTCGAGGGCAAGTAGCGACGTCGCAGCGGCCCACCGCACGCGCCGAAGCGCGCCGCGCGGCGAGCTAAATCACACCGTACTTCTTACCGACGGCTTCGAACGCCTCGAGCGCGCGGTCGAGGTGGTGCCTCTCGTGGGTCGCCATGTAACTGGTCCGCAGCATCGCGTGCTTCGGCGGAACGCCGGGCGAGATGAACGCGTTGGTGTAGATGCCGTGGTCCTCGAGTAGGTCGCGCCACATCATGAGGGTGCGCAAATCCTGACGGATATAGATCGGAATGACGGCGGTCTCCGTCTTGCCGAGTTCGAAGCCGAGCTTTCGTAGCTGGTCGCGCATGTAGGTGAAGTTCTCGTGGAGCTTCTCCATGCGCCAGGGCTCTTCCTTCATCACGTCAAAGGCCGCCATGACCGCCGCGACGCTAGGCGGAGCCGCGCTCGCCGCGAACATGAACGAGGGCGCAAAATGCCGGATGTAGTCGAGTACCTTCTCCTCACCGACGAGCCATCCGCCGATGCTGGCCATCGACTTCGAGAACGTGCCACCGATGAGGTCGACGTCTTTTTCGACGCCAAAGTGGTGCGCCGTGCCGCGACCGCCGGGCCCGATAACACCGAGCGCGTGGGCGTCATCGACAAGAAGCCGCGCGCCATGCTTCTTCACGACGGGGACGATCTCGTCGAGTTTCGCGATTTCTCCCTCGGCACTAAAGACGCCGTCGGTGAGTACAAATGCGCCCTCAGAGTCGTCGAGCTTGGAGAGCCGGTCATCGAGAGACTTTGGATCGCTATGTTTGTAGCGAACCATGCGCGCACCGACGGCCTGGCCCAGGCGCACGCCGTCGTAGAGCGATGCGTGCACGTTGCGGTCGATGACCGCAACGGACTTCTTGTTGCTGAGAATCGCAGCGCAGGTCGCGATGTTGACTTGATAACCGGTCGTGAAGACGAGCGCGCTCTCCGTGCCAAAGAACGTGGCGAGCTTCGCCTCGAATTCCTCGTGCAATCTCATCGAGCCGTTGACGAGCCGCGAGCCGGTCATGCTCGTACCGAAGCGATCGATGGCGGCTTTTGCCGCTTCGCGCACCTTGGGGTGCGTCGTCAGCCCGAGGTAGTTGTTGGAGCCAAACATCGCGACACGCTTGCCGTCGATCTGCGCCTCGGGTCCGTCGTTGAAGTCGAGGGGGCGGAAGTAGGGGTAGAGCCCCGCCTTGCGCGCCTGCTCAGCAGTGTTGAACTGGTAGCACTTCTCGAAGATGTCTTTGCCGCCAAGGGTCGCGAGGTTCTGCCTATTCTTGAGCGACTCCTCGTTGAGGCCCGGAACGGACAGCGCCTTCTTGGCCACCGTCGGGCTGGCGCCCGGCACGCTACCGTTGCCTTTCGCAGGGCTCGCGGGTGTGGCGACTCCGTTCTGCTTCGGCGGTGGCGCGTCATCGTCGTCGTGGTCGTACTCGTCGAGCGCTGGATCGATATTCGGAAGCGCCACGCTCGTCGTCAGCGCCGTCCATGCGGCCTTGACCCGATTGCGCGCGTCCATCACGCCTTCAGCAACCTTCATTACACGATCGTCGGATACGACTCGAAGGACCCGCGGATTCAACGCGAGGCGTTTGCCACGGTTCAACAATGATTCTCTCAGGTTCATTCAGCAATTCCCGTATCGGATGCGCCGGCCCGCGCAGAGCGCGGCGGGCGAAGAGAACTTCGGGAGGCGGAGGATGCCACACCGCAGTCTCTATCGCGACCGCTGTCGGACGACAGTCGCTTCTGTCTTGCTCGCTCCCGCCGTCGGACGGCGGTCGCTCCCGCTTCTGGCTCGGTCGCTCCTACTTCTGGGTCGATCGCTCCTACTTCTGGGTCGGTCGCTCCCGCTTCTGGCTCTCTCGTTGCCTCAGCTTCGATTCGGCCCCATGGCTCTCTCGTTGCCTCAGCTTCGCTTTGGCCACTCCTCGGTCCCGTGACTCTCCAACTGTAGCTCTTCCAGGTATAGCCCTTCCGCGGGCGCCGTGACTCCGAGGATCGTGCGGTCACCGTTCGCCAGCGCTTGCAGACAGATCCCAGGCGGGCGTCTTCCCCGCCCCACGTCGACGAGCGTGCCGACGATGACCCGAACCATCCTGTAGAGAAATCGATCACCCTCTACAGTTACGGACAAGCAGCGCGGATCTTCGGGGACAGCGCCCACATCAGATACCTCGACCTTCGTCAGCGTCCTGACGGTCTCGGTGCGCACGCACTTCGAGCCCCTAAATGCGCGAAAATCATAAGTACCAACGAGGGTTGCGGCTTCCGCACGCATCAGCTCCACATCGAGCGGCCCCATGAATTGCCACGCTCGCGCTTCGATAAACGGGTCGCGGAGCTCCTCGGGGAAGAGCACGTAGCGGTAGCGCTTGTGGACGACCTTCCCGCGGGGCTCAAACCGGAAGGGCACGCGAGCCGCCCGCACAATCGCAACGTCGTCGGGGAGGTTGCGATTGAGTCCGAGCACCCAGCCGCGAGGCCTGATGTCCCGCATCGAGTCGAACGCGAAGATCTGTCCGCGAGCGTGTACGCGCGCGTCCGTTCGACTCACTGGCCTGAGCGGGCTCGCGTCCGGATCCATGTGAGCGATGGACGCCTCGATAACGCTCGCCACGGTTCGCGCGGATCCCTGCGGCACAAAGCCGTAGAAGGCGGTCCCGTTGTAGGCCACCGTCAGCAGGTAGCTGAAACGCCGATTGGTCTGACCAGTCATGGGGTGTGCAGGCGATGGGAACCACCGCGCGAGCGCTGCTCTAGCACGCCCCGATTCGACTCGCGCGTTCGCGCGCTGCCGCAAAGAAAAAACCCGCAAACGCGGTGAGTTAGAGCCGCGCGCCTTGGGGCCGGACGCGCTAGGAGCCGCCGCCCGTGCCGCCAGCGCCGCTTCCCGCCGTGCCGCCAGAGGTGCCGAAGCCCTCCTGAACCGGCGTGAGACACTTCTCCTCGTCTGACGAGGCAGCTTTGATCTTGTCAGCAGTCGCGCCGCCTGGGCCAGCGTCGCCGCGGTTCGCATACGTCGGAACGTTGGTACAAACAGGCGTCACCCCGTCGTTGCCGCATCCGACGGAGATTACGGCGGCGCCCACAGCAATCGTTGCCACCGCTGCCCATGCCTTGCTGCCCATCATTCGCGTGTTGCGCGTCTTGCCCATCACCCAGACTCTCTCACTGATTCTCGCGAAATTTCGATTCCGCCGCGCCCGGCTTCTCCGGGATGAAATGCAGGGGGACCACCAGGTCCCCATCTTTCGCGACGGGCAACGATACACCCTTCCACGCTTCTTGGACGCACTTTGCGAACGCGGGATCCGTGGGGGGTGAATCGAACTTCATATCCGAGATCTTGCCGGCGATGTCAAAGCGCAGCTGTAGCACCACGCGAATCTCCACTCCCGGCTCCTCTTGCAGCAACTTCTCGTAGCAATCCCGGGATTTTGCCTGAGCGGCAGCGACGCTGTTCTGGAAGGCCTCCTCGCTGAGCTTGGCGAGCGCCGCGTTCAGGGATGCCTCGCCAGCCTGAGCGTCCTTGGCCGCCGCCGCCTCTTGGCGGGCGTCCGCCTCCTCCGAGGGCGTCGGGCTGACGGGGGCGGGCTGCGACGAGCCGCAGCCGAGTGCCGCAGCGGTGCATGCGATGGTGAGGACGACCGAAAGCCCGCTGCGAGCCGGGAATTCGAGCGCTCGCGTTTGCCACGCTTGGCGCATTCGGCGCATTCGGCGCAACGTCACTGGTTCGGCTTGAAGTTGAGCGGAACCTTCACGTCGACGCATCCGCCGTCGGGTTTTGGCAGCGCTTTGGAGACAAGCCGCCGGCGAACGCATGACGCCACCGAAGCGTCACGGAGTTCGTTAGTGCTCACCCGCGAGCTACAGAGCGCGCCGCTCGGTGCGACTTTGATGGAGACGACCATCTTGCCGGCCAGCGTACTATTCGTTCGCAGCGCCTTCTCGTAACAACTCTTCGCCCCTCGGGCGCGGATCGCCAACGCCTGGTTCAGAGCGGGCGTAACGTTTCCGGCACACTTCGGCTTGCAGCCCTTTGGCCCCGTGCGTTTCACGATAGGCTTCTTGGGTGGCTCTGGCGCCGCGTCGGGCCCCGCGTCCTCCTCGGGTGGTGGCGGCGGCGGCGGCGGCGGCGGCGGCTTCAAGGCGGGCTTCTCCGGCGGAGGCGGCGGAGGCGGCGGGTCAGAGGAAGAGCACTTCCAAATGATCAACGCTGCCGCCACAATCGCGAGAACGATCACAACCCAAACAAACGTCCGGTTCCCTGTCCCTGGGGGGGGAGTCGCCGGGGTACTACTTTCCGCCATCCGTTAGTTTCCTTGAATCTTCTGACTCGATCTTTGGGGCTCGATCTTTGGGGCTGGATCTGGGTGTGAGCCGACCGGGTGCAGGCGACTCTGGCACGACTCATTCCGATTCGTTCAGAGGATCGCGCGGGTCGGGCTGGAAACCAAAAAAAGTCATGCCTGCGTCCCCCCAAGTCCGATCGTCCGTGCAGCGAAACGGCCATACCGATGGGAACTGTAGCTGGTGCCCGGCTCGATGACCAATGATGAGCCTGGCTCCATCTGACAGTACAGAGGGTAAAACTCGCCCCAGGACGGAAGGCACGGTGGTGGCGATGGGCCACGGCGGATCAGCCACGACCAGGTCGAACGGACCGAGGGGGCGCAATGCCTTGCCGGCGCGCTCCACGGGCAGGCCGAGCACCGTGGAAACGGAGTCGATTCCGAGAGTCAGGAGGTTGTCACGCAGCACGTCCTGGGCCTCACGCCGCGTTTCGATAAAAGTCGCCCTTGCAGCACCGCGCGACATCGCTTCGATACCTAGCGCGCCGGTGCCCGCGTAGATGTCGAGGACGCGACACTCCTTGACGTCGCTCAATACGGCGAAGAGCGCCTCGCGAACCCGATCGATGGTCGGCCGCGTCTCCAGCCCGCGCGGCGCCTTGAGGCGGCGACCACGAAAATCACCCGCGATGACGCGCAAGCCACGACCCTTGCCCATTTCAAACGCTCAGAACGCGAGGGTGAGATCGACTTTGGCGCTGTCGTGACCAACGCGCGCGCGCAACTGCGGACGACCCGCGGCGCTTTCTTCCGAGTCGTCTGCGCTGATCAAGAAGTACGCGCCGGTACCGACCGCTGCCGCGCCGAGGCCGAAGAATACGTATTGAAGCGCTGTCAGCGTATCCGCCGAATCGCAGAGCTCCGCGACGCCTCCTGGCGCCGGCGCGCCGGGCAGAACCTTGCCGGCTCGCGCTTCGACGCAGGCGTCTTGGCTCCGCGCGGGGGCCGCCCGGTAGCTCGCAAGCTCGGCGTCGTCGCTCTTGCTCTGCACGTCCACCGCCGCGAACACGCCGCCCACTATCAGCGCGGTGCCAAGCCCGATACCGGTGTAGCCGAGCGCAGTTCGCGTCGATATGCCGCCGCTTGCTTCGTCGGCGACCACCACGAGCGCCGGCTCCTCCACCGGAGGCGGCGGTACAAAGCGGATGCTGAGCGTCGTCGTCTCGCCTTCGACGACCGTAACGGTCACCTTCTCGTCGCGATGGCCGAGCGCTTCGGCTACCAGCGCGTGTTCACCGGTCGGCAACACAAGCGACCCCTTGCCGCCGGTGATGACGCCAACGGGGCGACCGTTCCAGCGCAGCGTGGTCGGGTCCATATCCACTGCCACCGCGACCGTGCCCGCATCCAGCCCGAGCAGGGTGGCGAGGGCGAGCCGAGCAAGGTTGAAAAGCGCATCGTCGGCGGGCTCGACGAGGTTGTCGGAGTAGTCGAACTGCAGGGACGTCTGCTCCCCGGCCTGCCAGACGTGCAGATCCGCGCGTACGCCTTTGCCAATGCGATAGAGCGACCCGTAAACAAAATGGTTCGACTTGGTGCGGTTCGCGATTTCGGCCAGGCAACCCGCGTTGGGGGGGTCCGTACAGTCGAGGGCGGCGACCAATACCTCCAGAGAAAAGTCACCGGGCGGCACCTGCCAACCGGGCGCTCGCTGGACAGAGAGCTTGAGCGCCGAGGTGAGCGCGTCGGCTTGCTCAAACGCGTCGTCGCTCCGAATCGACAGGATCTGCAGGTTGCGCACCTCGACTCCAGTGGCCGCGGCGCTGGAGGGTGTCGCGGTGCCGGGCGCCGTCGCGGTGCCGAACGGGTCTACAACGGCCGGCGTCTTGGACGCCTCGGGCGCTGACTCAACCGGCTTGGTTAGCGCGCCAGCATCGGGCTTGTTGGCATCCGGCTTTGCGGTGGCGGCTGTCCCATCGGGAGGAGTCTGCGCCCCAGCGCAAAACGCCACAAAGAGGGTCAGCAGCAACGTCAGAACCGCAGCGGCGCACCGGAACGGCGACACCGACCCGGCGCAGCATGGGAAATCAGAAATGACGGGTGAGCGCATCGGGACCTATTCATACAACGGTAAGGACCAGGATGGAGCAGCTCAAGCGCCAGAAAGACGGCTCCACCGATGCCGGCGGAATTTCTCTCGCGTCGGATCGCTGCCGGTGACGAGGCGCGCCGCCGACCAGGCCGCCAGAAGCTGCCCTTCCTGGCCCAGCGCGGGCAAAACCGTATTCCCCGCCAGAAAAGAGCCCCGTACCGGCCCTCGGACCGGTTCGGCAGCCAGGCTTCTCAGCGGCCCAGGTTTCGCGTGACGCCCCCAGCTCGCGTCAGCGGGCGCCCAGAGCCAAATCATCGATTCTGGCGTCCTCGCACTGCGAAGCTCAGTGCGAGGCACCGCGATCGGCACGCCATCCCGGTACTTCAGGAGCGGAAGGCCATCGTGAGGCGAATCGACGACCCGGAGGTGCTCGTTCAGGAAGGGAAGAACCGGCGCCAAAGACCGCATCACCAGATCTCTGGCTTTCTCCAGCGGAACGGCCCCCCCGGCAACAAGCAGCGTCTCGGCGGCCAATAGCGTGCAGCCCTCGGCGCCACCGACAGGCTTGATCCTTCGCAAGTGCACGGCCGGCGCCTGCTCCGTCTCGAGCACAAACGTCTCGGCGGCCAGCGACTCGGGAACCCCGGCGTCGCCAACCACGAGATTGACGAGAAAACGCCCACTCGCGGCCCGCAGCCGCGGCCAATCTCGACGAGCGCGCTTCGTCACCCCATGCCCGCCCGTGAGACGCGTGAAGTCATCGCCCGGACCATCAAAGATCACCGAGCCGGCGCCTACGGGCTCCTCTTCGTCCCTCTCTAGAACCGCGGCCACCGCGCCGCCCTTGGTGAAGACGGACTCCGCGTAGGAATCGAGACGACACTCCCCGCCGCTCGCCTCGATGCGTTCGACCAAGAGGCGTTCCACTTCGAACTCTCCGCTCGAAAAGCCACGGACTCCCCGCGCCCAGGAACCGTGCAGACGTCCGAGCGCCCAGGGCGTGAGCGGCTCGCTTTCGGCAAGGCTCGTCGAGAATGCCGCCGTCGCGCGCACGGCTCGGCAGAACTCGCGCGCATCGGCCCCCCTGTCACAAGCCGTGGCGAAAACCGTGTCGAGCTGCACGCCGTTATCGGCTTCGAGATCGAGACCGTCCTCCTTCAACGCGCGCGTCACCTCGAGGCGCTCACGAAAGCGCTCCGGTGGTAAAACGACATCCCGGTTCGAGAACGCATCCGCCCGCGAGTTGAGCGTCGCCAAAGCCGCGTAGAATCTCTCGATCTCCGGTCGCGCGCTCGGCAGCGCGCGGTCGAGTTCGCGGGCAAAACGCATCCCATCGGTTGGCATCTCCCACCGGCATCCCGGCCGACCCACGACGCCAAAGCTCGGCGCAAGCGCCACGGAGCGCTGACGAAATGTCGGCCCCAGCGCCAACTCGCTAAGCGTATTCTCCCAGACGGGCGTTGAGCCGGCAACTAGACTGAATCCACGTCGCAACAATGGATAGTCGTCAAATTGGTAGAGCGGCGACTTGGCGTTACCGAGCACGAGCACGCGAAATTGCCAGCGCGCCAGAAGCGCCGCCGACACCAACGCACCGAGTGATCGCCCGATGACGACGGCGTCGTAGAAGCGAGTCGTCATCGCTTAACGTGGACCCGCCGTCGCGAGCCAGTCCCGGATTCTGGCGGCTGCGGATCCAGCTCGATGCGGTCTTCCGAGAGCGCGGCGAGCACGTCGACTAAGAGCCGATGCTCCTCTACCAAGAGTCGTTCGGCAAGCGAGTCCGCGTCGTCATCGTCATTAACGGCGATGGCGCGCTGTCCGATGACGGGGCCGCCGTCGGTCGCTTCGTCGACGAAATGGACCGTGCAGCCGGCGACTTTGACGCCGTATTGCACCGCCTGTTCTTGCGCCTTCAGTCCAGGGAATGCCGGCAAGAGCGACGGGTGAACGTTGATGATGCGATCCTCGAACGCGTTCAGAAGCACGGGCGTAATCAGCCGCATGAATCCGGCGAGGATCACCCACTCGGCACCGGCCTCCTGCAGTGCCTCGACGACCGCTCCGTCAAAGCATTCGCGATCGGAAAAATCCTTCGCACGGAAGCATTGCACCGGAACGTTCGCCGCGCGCGCGCGCTCGACCGCCACGGCCTTGGACCGATTCGAAACCACCAACTTGATGTCGGCGTCGAGTCGCTCTTCCCGAATGGCGTCGATAATGGCCTGAAGATTTGACCCTCGACCAGAAACCAGGATACCCAGCTTCAACGTGCTCACTTCCATCGAGCCTAATCCCAATCTGCGCCGAGGTCAGACGTAAGTCACCGAGGCACTATCCGCGTCGCTCGCGACCACCTCACCGAGGAGCCACGCCTCTTCGCCAGCGCTTTCTAGCGCAGAAATCGCGTCCTTGGCTCGGTCCTTCGCGACCACCGCGACCATGCCAACGCCTAGATTGAATGTGCGGCGCATTTCCGCCTCGTCCACGGGCCCGCCCTGCTGGATGACATCGAAGATCGCGGGGCGCGCGTGGTCCATCGTCACGTGCGCAACCGTGCCCGCCGGAAGCACGCGAGGCAGGTTCTCGGTGATGCCGCCGCCGGTGATGTGGCTGAAGCCGTGCAGATCGCCGCCGAGCTTCTCGGAAAGCGCGGCCGCGCCCTTCGCGTAGATCTTGGTGGGCCGCAGCAGCACCTCACCGAGTGACGCGTCGAGACCGTCCGCCTGAGCGTCAAAGCTCAGGTTCATCTCTTTTTCGAGCACGCGGCGCGCGAGGGAGTAGCCGTTGGAGTGGATGCCGCTGGATGCGATGGCCACGAGCGCGTCGCCGACCTTCACGCGGTCGGGACCGAGAAGCGCTTTCTTCGACACGACTCCGACGACGAAGCCGGCGAGGTCGTATTCCTCGTCGGCGTACATCCCCGGGAGCTCGGCGGTCTCTCCGCCAAGCAGCGCGCAGCCGGCCAGTTCGCAGCCGTCGGCGATGCCGCGAATCACCGCTTCGGCCACGTCAACGTCCAGCTTGGAGCAGGCGAAATAGTCGAGGAAGAAGAGCGGCTTTGCTCCGACGCAGAGCACGTCATTGACGCACATGGCGACCAGGTCCCGCCCAATCGTTCCGTGCACGCCCGTCGCAAACGCGATCTTCAGTTTGGTCCCGACACCATCGGTGCCGCTGACCAGGAGGGGATCCTCGATGCCCGCCGGTAAACCGCAAAGGCCCGCGAACCCGCCGAGCCCATCGAAAACCTCGGGGATCCGGGTGCGCTTCGCGAAAGGCTTGATTCGCTCCACCAGACGGCTGCCCGCGTCGATGTCCACGCCTGCGTCCCGGTAGGTAATGGCCATGCACGCGGCCTTATCAGCAGCGCGCCGGCGACGCCACCTGGGAGTGCGTCTGGACTCGCTGGGCCGAAGCCTGGCAGCGCCGCCTAGCCGACTTTCCGCGTCAGCCGGAAGATGCCCCAGAGGTTAAAGAACGCAAAAAGCACGAGCATGGCGCAGACCGCCACCGCCCAGCGCGAGCCGCGAGGCGTATCGCCGTCGATCAGAATCCACGGATCGATCGTGGGGCCCCGCTCCAGCATCTGGGCCGCCCGCCCGAGCACCCGGTAGCGCGGCCCGGCCGATCCGAGGGGCGCGAGCCGACCGACAAAGGACCGAGGCGGCACAAACTCCTCGGCCGTCACCGTGTCGGGCACGTGGACTTCGACCCAGAGGTCGGGGCGTCCCACCGCCGGGACCAGCCAGTACTCGCCAGGACTGAGCGGACGTTCATATCGGATGGCCTCCGTGGTGAGCAGTCCGGTGGCGTGCACCAGCCGATTGGCGTTGTTCTCGTCCAGAGCGAGACTATCGAGAGTTCCGACTTCGTGCGGCGTATTCCCCTCAAAGGCATATCTCGCCTCCGGCACCATCTGGATGGCCACGAGAACAGAAATCGCCAGCGTCACGAGCATCACCACAAGCGTGAAAATGCGCGCAAAACGCCGGGGTTTCGGCGCCCGGGTCAGGTCAACTTGCGGAGGCAGCGGGCCGCTGTCGTCGCCTTTAGCGTCAGATTCTTCTGTGAGGGGCGTGGATGCCATTGCCATCGGAGGGGGGTTCAGCCTGGATATACCGTTTCCGCCCGCCCCGGACTACCTGTTAAGCTCACCCCCCCCAAACGTCGCTGGAGTGACCCTTGCCCCCAAATAGATCTGTCATCTGCCCCTCGTGCGGGTTCAAAAACCCCGTCCCCGTACCCAAGAGCCGCTGCGCGTCCTGTGGTGCGAAAATCGAGGATCTTCGCCGCACCATGTCGCACCAGGAAGAACTGGCGCGGCGGTACCAGCAAGAAGGGTTCAGCGTCCGCTGGTTCCTCATCTCCATCGTGACGATGGCAGTGCTCACCATCCTCTTTCTCTACGTGGTCCCCGAATTCATTCCGGTCTTTGACTTCGAGGGTCAGGTGGGAATGATGTTGGCGATTCCGATCTGGTTCGTGGGTGGGTTCCTGATCGGTTTGATCTCGCCAGGTCGTACGTTCATCGAGCCCGTCGTCGCGGCGTTCATCGTCGCCATGCCGACGGCCGTGCTGCTCTTTAAGTACCAAACCGTGAGCACCATGCCGGCCTTCATGTACGTACTCATGTCGGCGCTGGGTCTGCTCTTCACGCTCGTCGGTGCTTACGCTGGGGAGCGCGTTCAGATGGGTCCCGTTTCGCACGACTCCAAGCCGTGACGGTCCGTCGCCGGGCGGCGGCGCGCGGGAGAAGACGCTCGGCGTCGCACGAGAGAAGACGCTCGGCGTCGCACGAGAGAAGACGCGCAGCGTCGGTGTGCTTCGCAATATGCGGCGCCATCGCGCTCTTCGGATGTGACTTGGATGCAGAGCGAGAGCAACGCGTAGAGAGCGCACGCGTGCTGCGCGCGATTCAGGACCTGCAAAGCGCCAACGCCGACGAGAAAGAACGAGCTCGCCAGGCGTTGCGCGAAACGGCCTGCACGAATGCGGAGACGTGCGCGGCGCGCGACGCATGCGTGCGCGCGTACGAATTCCTCGACCGCTCGAGGCGCGCGGCAAGAGCCGCCCACGGCTCCCTCGATGCCCTCGATGCGAACGCGGACGTGTTCGTCGCCGCCAAAGCAACGCGCGACGCCGAAACCTACGCGGAGCAATTCAAGACGGGCGCCGCCCGCTGCCTTGAGGCGCGACATCGCCTCGAAACGGCCAACATCCCGAAATAATCATAATCTGAACAACGTTCAGATTATGAGACGGGCTTGCGTGACCGGACGCAACGAAGCGGACGCACGCCACGGGACCCATCGAGCTAACAGGTCCCGTCAGGAGGACACGCAAGGCCGATGACTGGGTCAAACCGTTAGTGTGTCCCTCGTTGGAGACACCATAGCGGCATGGCCTTCCGCTGCCTTGCGGCTACCCCCGTCGCGGCACGTCCCCCGCATCGTCAATGCGCGACCCCACCACAGCCGCCATCAAGCCGACCACTACGACCGCTACCCAAATCACAATCAAACTCGTGCGCTCGGTCATCAGACCACGTTCGGCTGCGGCCACCAGCGCTCCACCCAGCCCCGCGGCGACACTAAACGCAAGCGCGTCGGCAAGGCCAAGCGCGCTCGACGTCACGCCCTCCTCGCCTTCGCGCGTGTGAATCATCGCGGAGGTGTTCGTCGTAACGTACGTCATCCCCATCCCGTAGCCGGCGACCATCCACGCAACGATGGACCAAGCGAGAGCAGCCCCCATAAGAACGCTCGCCGCGAAGCCGACGATCCCGAGCGCGATCACCGCACTACCCGTTCGCACGGCGTTGCCTGCACGCATCGGAAGAAAGCGCGTCTGCATCCACGTGCCGAGCGTCCACGACAGCGCCCCAAAACTGATCACTGTGCCGCCGTCTTCAAGCGTCGCGCCGTTTAGTTCGATCAAGGCCAGCGGCAAGTATGCGTCCGCGCCAAAGAACGAAAACACAATGATGCCCTTGATCGCGATGGCGGCGGGCAACCCCGCGCGCAGCGACAACGTTCCGCGCGGCAGCACGCGACGGATGGAACGAAACGCAACGATCCCCCCGATCGGCACACCGATGGCGATGAGTAAAAGATCGCCTTCCTCGAGCGCCCAGAGCAACACGCCAACGCCCAGCGCGATCGCTAACGCGTCAACGAGCGACATCGGTGAGCCACCGGAGTTGGCGCGACGCGCGCGCTCCACTTCACGCAGCGGACGGGTGAGCATCCAGAGCGCCACGGCGGAAAAAGGGGCAACGCCCAAAAATACCCATCGCCAACCAAACGTCTCCGCCACCCACGCAGCCAAGAGCGCGCCACCCAGACTCGGCACCACCCAGCCCGCGGATATATACGCAAACACGCGCGGGCGTTCTTGCTCGTTATACGCCGTATTCACCGACGCGTAGATCATCGGAATGATCATTCCGGCGCCGAAGCCCTCGACCGCGCGCGCGCCAACAAAGGCCCACATCGTCGGCGCCAATCCCGAGGCCGCGAGCCCGATCACGAAGGCGCCAAACCCGAGACGCACGGGCGGGCTGAGCCCCGTCGAATCGACCATCCACCCCGCCAACACCATGCCGATAATGCTGGCGAGCAAGAACGCAGAAAACGCCGCGCCATAGAGCGCCTGGCCGTCCAGATCCTTCGAAATCGCGGGCATCACGCTCACGATGGCGAGGGCGTGAATCGCCGCGAGGGCCTCGGTCAGAACGAGTCCCGGCAGCAACAAACGGCGCGTCTGCGGTGAGAGCTGAAGACGATTGTCGACGGGATCGCTCAATGCCCATGAAGACTGGCACGGAAGGCGCGCAAAGGGCCCGCTCAAGAATAACTTCGAGTGGAGGGGGGACGCGGCGGGCGTGCGGAGGCCACACGGACCCGCATGGCAAGGCGCGACGACGAAGAATAGCAGGGCTATTTTGAGGAGGGCGATGTGGCGAAGCGGCATCCCTGCAACGCAGCCAGGTGGGATGGATCGGTCCCAAAACACCGAAGTTAGGCTTGAGCGGGCCCTTGGTCCGGGCGCGCGAGCGCGACCTACCTCACGAACTTACGCCGCGCCTTGCTCATCAATGCGACGAGCTTCTCGGGAGAGTTCTCGCTCAAGAAATGTTTGAACTTCGGATTGGGGCCAACGAGATCGACGTCCATATGACCCTCCGGCGACAGGAAGAACGTCCGCGGCACGTAGCCGCCATCTGGCTTCCACTTGACGCCAAGGTGGGGCGCGGCGTCTTCGTCGACCCGCACCATGACGAAGCTCTCGCTCGCGTCGACCACGCTCGGGTCATGAAAGAGCTTCGCGTAGTTTCGGCAATGCGGGCACCACTCCGTGTAGAAGATGAGGACGATGGGCTTGCCGTCCCGCTTTGCGACCGCGAACGCATCGTCCATCGAGAGCCACGCAATACGCGAGTTCCAGCGCGCATCCTCCGCTGAAACCTTCGGCACGTTGAGCCTCTGCACGCCCGGCTCTTTATCAGCGCTCGACGCGCTCTCGGAAAGTGCCGGCGCTGCCGTCGATTTTGCCGCCTCGCGACAGCCGACGGTGGTGAGTAGACAGGTCGCGGCCAGGAGTGTGCCGAAGGGCTCAAGCAAGGTACGCATGGTCCCCGACGGGTAACATCGCAGCTCGGCTCCGGCAATGTCGGCCCAAACTCCGCCGAATTTCGGCCGTCACGGGTGCGTCGAACTCATCGGCCCGCGACCCAGCGCACGCGTCCGAAGCGTTCGGCCTTGTGGAAATTGCCTTGCCCGAATATGGGCGACCACGCGACACCGCCGTTGTTCTGCATTGCGTAGAGATTGACGCGCCACTCGTCGCCAGATCGCGGCGGCGCGTGCTCGGCGCGCGCGAAGCTCACCCACGGGATGCGCGCTTCGACGGTATAGCCGGCGTCTTTGTCGCCGCGTTCGTCGAGGGTCCCGTCCACGCGCACAGCGCTCTTGAGATTCGCGGACCAGTCTTCGTGACCAAAGGGACCGCGCGACGTCGGGCGCGGCCGGTTGTACGAATCAAAGCGCGAATCAAAGACGAGGTTCTGTGGACTGATCTGGATCTCGTAGTAGTCGCGATTGTCGCCATCACCGTCGGGATCGATCATCAACTCGACGGTGTCGCGCGTCCAAAGGTGCGGATCCGTTTCGCTTACGTCGAAGCCGCCAACCACGTCGCGGTCGCCGACTGTAAACGCGACGTAGAGCGCATCGTCGTCCCAAAGCAGCCAGGCTTCGCCTTGCACTGGGCTGCTCGCTTTTGGTTTGCCCGTACTTACGTCGACGAACTTCCCGGTCGTCGCCGCTGCGCTCCAGGCTGGCTCGGCGAGGACTCCGTCGAGCTCGACGCGCTGTCCGGCTGGCACGCGCGGCACGTCGAGTGACGGCACTGACGGGAGCGCTGGCTTCGCGCGCGTGGCGGGCGGCGACGCGGCTGCTGTCGGTGACGGTGACGGTGACGGTGCATTGTCGTCCGTCCTCCCGTCGTGGGACGACTTGCACGCCACGACGACGACGACGACGAGCGCGACGCAACCGATGGCGCATCGAAGAGTCACGGGCATGAAAGCTGCCCGTCACAAAACGCAACAAGCACTAGCGCCGCGACGCACATCGCGAGCATGCCAACGGCGGGAAGCCCGCACATCCCGAGTGCCCACCGGTAGCTCTTCGCCCGATAGAACACGAACGAAAGCACGCAGCCCGAAAGAACCAGGAGCGGATAGAGCCAAATCGACCACGCCAAAGCAACCGTCGGTGCGCTTTCGGTCGATCCCGGCGCGTCGAAGAGAAAGAAGGAAACGAATCCCGCCAACGCCCAGGGCAAGAGCGAAAGAGCGAAGAGCACGTTCGTGGCGAGCGCGACCGTCTTCAGCCTCGAGTCCGTTCGAGTTCTGCGGATCACGCGAGACACACGGGCCCTACTTCCGCTTCTTCTTGCGCGCGTTCTTTTGCGCCTTGCGCGCGTTCTTCTTGGCGTTCTTTTCGGACTTGGAGAGGTTCTTCATCCGCGCCGGCTCCGGCGCGCCCATGCCGGGCATGCCACCCATTCCGGGCATTCCGGGCATTCCGGGCATTCCGCCCATGCCAAGCGCACTCATATCCGGCATTCCGGGCATCCCGCCCATTCCGGGCATGCCAGGCATTCCGGGCATCGAGCCGCCCTTCATGGCCTTGCGCATCTGCTTCATGGCCTTCATCGACTTCATGCCGGGGATCTTCCCCATCATTCCACCGAGGCCGCCCATGCCGCCGCCCATCCCGCCCATCATCTGCTTCATGAACAGGAACTTCTGGACGAGC